>Ga0265292_1000225_pt1 | contig 97849 bp, 92 predicted proteins | sample Munlanlewell296A_FD_189080 | JGI IMG/M metagenome (GOLD analysis project Ga0265292, IMG submission 189080) | Leachate microbial communities from a municipal landfill in Southern Ontario, Canada - Leachate well 296A | ecosystem: Engineered > Solid waste > Landfill > Unclassified | place: Canada...
CGGTTTGCCAGCGCATTTTCATACACCTTTTCGAGATGCCCATGTCCATGATAAACATGAATGGCATAGCCCGTTTCTCGTACAACGTCGCACAGTTCGCTTATCGCAATCATATTCATGCTCCTTGAGTTAATTCGGCAGATCTTAGGCTGTCAGAGATCCCAATCTTGAGATGAACCCTTCTTTGCTTTTCTTTGTGTTCTCTGCGTTCTTTCGCGGCTAACAGATTTTGACCTGAGTAGCTACTGTTTTTTAACAAGCGAATTAAAAAACTGAAAGTATTCATCCACCATCCGCTCCCGGCTGAACCTTTCGGCTACCCACTTCGGACCGGCTTCAGACATGCGTCTTCTGACTTCCCTGTCTTTTAATATTCGGACGACCTCTGCCGCCATTTCCTGTGCGCCATTCCTGACCAGGACGCCCGCAGGACATCCTTCAAGAGAATCACGCACTCCTCCGCCATCAAAGGCAACGACCGGCGTCCCCATTGCCAGTGCTTCCACGACCCAGAGACCGAATCCCTCATTCCTGAAGGTGCTGATCGCAATATCAATGTCAGCGAAATAGGACGGCATGTCACTTTTCGGCAACGTGTCCAGCCAGAGAATGGAGTCCGAGATCCCGAGTTCGACCGCCCGGTCCTTAAACGCCTGAAGTTGCGGTATGGGGGCCAGGGGTGTTAGCAGCAGATACCGTACCCCGGATATTTCCTTTTTGATCTCGACGAGCGCGTCCAGAAATTCGATCTGGTTCTTCCACATGCTTCCAGAAGAACTGACGATCGGCGTATCATCCGTGAGACCGAATCGCTTCCGGATGAAGCCCGTTAGGCTCCTTGAGGCATTGAACGCGGCGAGGTCGATGCCGTGGTGTATGATCGATATCCTGTCTGACAGTCCGGGAGAAAAGGAGCGGATTTTCTGCGCAATATGACGGGATATCGTCACAACTCTGTGCATGCGGCCGAGAAGATACCGGGAGTTGATAAAATCCGCCACATGAACAATAAAAATGAGCTTTGGCCGACGATTGGATAAAAGCGATGCAATCCAGGATTGCAGAATATCATGGCCCCGTTGAATACAAACAATATCGTAGCCCTTGTGTTTGATGATCCGAGCGATCTGAAAAAATGAGCTGATCCCGCTCAGTCCCGACTTCTCGATAGGATAGACCTCGATCGGCATATCCTTGAACATCGTCGCGAGCGGGGTATTGGGACGACAGACGATCCCGATGACAACACCTTTCCCGATCAGGCCGGGCAGAAGCTCCATCAGGAACTCCTCTCCCCCGCCCCGGTACCTGAAGTTGTTCACAAAGAGGATTTTCATTTTGTTCCCGTGTCATCACGGTCCGATCCCACGGCTTCCCGGCGATATACGGCGTCCCAGTTCTCTTGGTTCCGTTTTTCATACAAGCGTTCGTATAATTTCAACTCTGCCAGAAAATAGTTAAAGGCTATCACCGCGGCCATATAGAACCCATGCACGCCGTCCTTGTAGCCCCGATGTCTGATGAACCTTCCGTAAAAACGTTCAAGCGGTTTGAACACGGCCTTCAGTAAACTGAACTTCGTGCGGCGGCCTTCCTGAAAGGTCCTCTCTGCCTCCAGCGAACTATAGACATTGAACTTGTCCATGAAGGTCTTGAAGTTCGCATAACCGTCGTGCAGGATGGGATTCATGAGATGTTCCGTTCTTCCCCGCGTCACGAATTTCTCGTGGATCGGGTTCACCCATTCTCCCATGGACTTCCGATACAAGATGGTCTTGTACTGGGGGTACCAGCCGCCCGCCTTGATCCATTTACCGCCAAAATACTCTCTGCGCGGGATACCGAAAGCATCGGCAGTTGGGCCTGCCTTGAACAAGACAATGATCTCGTCCCGCAGCGCTTTCGTTACGACCTCGTCAGCGTCAATGAACAATATCCAGTCATGAGACGCATATTCATGGGCCTTTGTTTTCTGCTCGGAATAGTTGTACGGCCAGGCGTGCTGAAATACCGTCTGCGTATAGCGCTTGCAGATGTCGACGGTGCGGTCGGTGCTGAATGAGTCGATGACAACGATCTCATCCACCCAGTCCAGGCTCCTCAGGCATCGCTCTATCCTGTGCTCTTCGTTAAAGGTTATGATGGCAGCGGTGATCTTTTGCATAGTGATACCGGTCCTCAGTATACAAATTCATAAATACGATTACGTTATTATATTTATCCGTCATCCCCGAATGTCTCTATCGGGGATATGGTTTGCGTTTAAACCTGTAGCATGAAAGCACTTATTCATGCAAAACCATATTCCCGATTAAATCCTCGGGAATGACATAAAATAAAGAGAACGAAAAGGGCGCCGATACTTCACCAGACTTACGAATACGACCACTCAGCTCCTGAGCTGATCCCTAAAGATCGCTTCCAACTGCGACGCGACAGCGTCCCAGGAATACTTTTTCTCGACCACCGCGCGTCCCGCTGCTCCCATCTTCGATCTTCGTTCATGGTCCTGCAGGAGTGCCTGTATGGTCCTGGCAATGTCTGCGGGTGCGTCCGGATCCACCATGACCCCGCCGCCTTCGGCGAGGATCTCAGGGAAGGCGCTGCCCTGCGATACAACGAGGGGAAGCCCGCTTGCCATGGCCTCGAGCGCAACGATGCCGAATCCCTCGAACTCGGGCAGGAACACGAAAAGATCCGCGGCATTGTAGAACCCCGATACGTCCTTCTGGTTGCCCATAAAATGCACGTTCGGCACGATCCCGAGAGCGGCCACCTTTGCATGGAAGGCCTCACGGTCCTTGTTGTTCCCGTCGCCGCACAGGATATACCGGATATCGGGTATTGATTGCTTCAGGTGCCCGACCACGTCCAGTACCTTTTCAATCCCCTTCCGTCCCTGAAGGGCCGAAACCGTGATCAGGACCGGAGCATCCTCCGGGATGCCGAGCTTCATCCGTGTCTCGCTGCGGCGCACCTGATCGCTCCTGAACAGGGAGGGATCCACGCCGTTCGGGACCATCTTTGAAGTCCGGCCAAAGCAGGACGCTACTCCCTGCGCAATATAGGTACTCGCGGAAATAAGCTCATCGGCATGCTTCGCAGTGCCAAAGCGCTTGAAGGCAATAAAGTGTTTCTCGTGGTTCTCGAACGGATACTGGAACACGATATTGAAGCGGAACTTCTTTAGCATGTATGAAAGACCCGCGGCATATCCTTCCGCCCGCGCGATGGCGAGGTTCACGATGTCATAGTCATGGGTCAGAAAATCACGCATGAAGCCGGGAATAAAGGAGGCCTTGTGCCAGTTATGATGCCTGATCTCATGGATACGGACACGCTTGTCGATCCATCCGCGCGTGGGAGAATCGGGACAGCGGCCCGTGATAATGGTGACCTCGTGCCCCTTCCGTGCCAGGGAATTCGACACATTAATGATAAAACGTTCGATCCCCCGCGGCGTGCGCAGGGTGAACATATGAGCGAATGCTATTTTCATAAAAACGCTTTATGATCAAAACCAGTTTCCCGATTAAACCCTCGGGAAAGACAATATTTCCAGTTTAAGTATGATGTCATCCCCGAATGCTTCTATCAGGGATATGGTTTTACGTCTTCTCCATCCTTACTGGTTTTCCTCTTCCGGAGGGAAGCGCCGGAGCTTGTTCTGGATCTCGTAGAGTTTTATATACTTCATAAACACCGCGTGAGCTTCCATGACCGAGATCGTAAATCCCGCGATCCCGTCGGCAATGCCCAACCGGACAACATAGCGATACAGAAAGGCATAGAACGGCCTCAGCGTAATATCAATGATGCTCGCCCTCCTCCCGTTCTTGTAGTGGTCCCGTGCCGTCAGGGACGAGTAGTTGTTCTTTGTTGCCGAGAAATGCGCGATATCCTGATAAATATGGTGCAGAATATCGTTTTTCAGCTTCTTCTTTCTCCCTTTTACCTTCACTTCATCATGAGGCGCGTATCCACCCCATTTGCACAGGTCCTTTCGGAAGAGACGGATCTTGTAATCAGGGTACCAGGCCGAATGGTCGATCCACTGCTGCATAAATAAATGACGCCGGGGCATTTCATAGGCATCATAGGGGATGTTCTCAAGCTCCAATGCGAGGATCTCATCCCGCAGCGCCGGGGAAACGCGTTCGTCAGCGTCCATGTGCAATACCCAGCTATTCGAGGTCCGGTCCGTTGCAAACTGGCTCTGGCCGACATGACCCAGCCATTTCTGGATAATGACCTTGTCCGTGAATTCCCTGGCAATGGCCACGGTACCATCCGTGCTGTTCGAGTCCACGACCACGATCTCATCCGCCCAGGAAACGCTCTCGAGGCATTCACGGAGGTTCTTCCCCTCGTTGAACGTTCTGATGGTCACGGATATTTTATTTTTTTCTTTTTCCATATAGTATCTCGCTGTTCTAACGACATAAGGTCAACATTTAACCACAGAGAACTCAGAGGAAAGCTTGAATATGAGCACGTTATCAACCATGGAACTCAGAGAGATGATTTCATTTAAATTTCTTTTTCTCAGTGTCCTCTGTGGTTTGCCTTTTTAATGATAGCGGATTTTCGGCATGATTGCACCCAGTTTTTTTTCTACTGCTTCGAGAGCCTCCTCGACTCTGATCTTCTTCATGCATTCATTATCAGGACACTTGTGGGGTTTGCAGGGATAACAGGAGAGTCGCCGGGTGATGACAGTATGACCGTCACCCCAGGGCCCCCACTTCCGTTCATCGGTTGGACCAAAGAGAGCAACTACGGGAACTCTGACAGCGGCGGCCATATGCATGGGACCCGAGTCCACGCCGAAAAAAAGGTGAGCAGCGCGATACACGGAAAGATTGGCATGCAGGCCTATCTTCCCGCAGAGATTCATACCCTTGAAAGGGCCAAGGCGTTCGATCTCCTGGTACAAGGCGGCATCCGCCGGTGCTCCGGTATAGATAAAGTGCGCGTTGTATCGCTCTTGCATGACCTTCATCACCGCTGCAAAGCGGTCCAGAGGCCACTGCTTGGCAGGCAGGCTCGCTGCCGCATGGATGACGATCTTGAGGTCGTCCTTTTTCCAGCCGGCATCGGAAAAGAGTTCACGGGCCTTTGCGTCGTTTTCCGCGGATGGCCAGAGTTCAAGGGCATCTGAATGCACCGGGATATCGAGTACCCTGAGGCAATCGAGGAAATTCTGCACCTCATGCCGGTCCTGCCTGTAGGGCACCGGATCGGTAAGCAGGAGCGTTCTCCCTTCGGTTGCAAAACCGATGCGCCGTGGAATTCCGGCCGCCCGGATCAGCAAGGCGCTCGAGAGCGACCGTTTGAGCACAAATGCCGCGTCGTATCCTTCCTGTCTCATAAATTTCCAGTAATGGACATAACCGGCAAGCTTACCCCGCTGCGAAGAACCGCTGTACTTGTGGATCGTTTTAAATTCGAAGGGAATGGTCCGATCCACGTAGGGACAGCCCTCAAGTACCTGGCCCGAGAACGGTTCGAGCATGAGGTCGATATGCGCGTCCGGATAGGCCTGACGCAGGTTCCTGAGGAACGGCACGGTCAGGACCGTATCGCCGATAAAGCGGTACCGCATGATGAGTATTTTTTTGGCATTCAGTTTCATGGATAATTCCCCCTCACCCTGACCCTCTCCCCGCGGGGAGAGGACCGAGGTGAGGGGCATTTTCATGATCCGTCATTAAATATCTTTGGAAGTCCGTTGAATGATCCACTCCACCGCCTCAAGAATGGTCCGCGCGATAAAGTCAGGGTCGCTGATGTGCGCGGGCCGGATGTTCCCCGGATCGTCAGGTGCGAATCCGGACTGCACCAGGATCGGGTGCGCACCCGCGCGCTGTCCCAGTTCCACATCACTCCACTTGTCCCCGACCACGTAGGATTCTTTTACGTCGATGCCAAGGTCCCTGGCCGCGCGGTCGATCAGACCGGTGCCGGGTTTTCTGCAGTCGCATACGACGGTATAGCTCGAATTACCCGCTGTCGGATGGTGGGGACAGTAATACACCGCATCGATTCGCGCCCCTTCCCTGCGAAGCATCCGGTACAGGCGCTCATGGGCTTCCTGGACCAGCGCCTCGGTGAAAAATCCACGAGCCACCCCGGACTGGTTCGTCACCAGCACGACTTTCAGTCCGGCCTCATTAAGCCTCTTGATCGCCGCGCCCGCGCCGGCAATCAGCCGGAGATCGGCAAGGTCGCGCAAATACCCCACCTCTTCATTCACCGTACCATCCCGGTCGAGAAATACCGCCCTATGCATTTCGCAATCCCTCGAGGAGAAACGCCTGCCATTCATCAGATTCCACTACGGTCAGTTCGATCCTGAGCGCCCAGATACCGTCAGCGTGCAGTTTTTTTAACCGTATTGCGTCCTTTTCCGTGGTGACGATCATGCTGATATTTTCATCCGCCGCTTTCTGAAAAACCGTTGCCAGGTCGGATTTTTGATAGTCGAAGTGGTCACGATAGGTACATACTGCCACGATGTCCGCACCGAGCGATCTGAGCATCGAGGTGAAAGAATCCGGACGCGCAATACCGGAAAGAGCGAGAACCTTCGAACCGCGCAAAACCGAAAGCGGTTTGATATCAGAGCTCCGGTAATCGATCAAATCCACCGGAACCTGGCGTGAGGTAAAAATCCGGGCCCGGGTGTGCCGACGAATGGTCTCTTTCAACTTTTCCACATCCATGGAATTGTCAATTTTCGTGATCAGAACAGCTTGCGCCCGCTTGAGCGCATTGATCGGCTCGCGCAAGATGCCGGCGGGAAACAGTTTTCCGTTCCCGAAGGGATTTCCAGCGTCCAAAAGCACAATGTCAATGTCCCTTTTTAACTGGAAATGCTGGAACCCGTCATCGAGGACCACGACGTCCGGGCTGAATCGCTGTAAGGCAAGCAGCGCCGCCTGATAGCGCTTGCTTCCGACCACAACAGGTATGCCGGGCAGCTTTGATCCGATCATCACGGGTTCATCGCCGCCGATCCGGGAATCCACAAGGATTGATCGGCCGTCGGATACTATGATGATCTCCGCTTCGTCTTTTCTTCCATATCCCCTGCTGACAACAACCGGCCGCCTGTCGTTCCTCGTCAATAATTGCGCGACCTGAATGACCGTTGGAGTTTTGCCTGTACCGCCGAGCGTGATATTGCCGATTGAGATGATTGGGCAGGATATTTTATTGCTTTTGAATATATGAAGTTTGAAGAATATCCGGCGCAGATAAACGAGCGCCCCGTAGAGCACGGCAAGCGCGGACAAGACGACACCCCAAAAGGGTGAAGTCCTCTTCCCCAGCATAAGATCTTCAAAGTATGACTTACTGAGCAACGATCAACCTTCCGATAGCATCAATGGTTTTCCGTGCAGCGCCGGAATTCATCTCGATCACGCTGAATGCCCGCTCGCCCATGCTCCTGGCAAGCTCCTTGTCAGACAGAAGGTTGTCGATCTGAATATAAAGCTCTGTCTTATCTTTTACCATGACCCCCCCGCCTGCCGACAGCAAGGCCTCTGATATTTCTTTAAAATTGAACATATATCGGCTGAAGATAACAGGCTTTTTCATTGCTGCCGGCTCAAGGAGATTATGGCCGCCTACCTTGACAAGGCTTCCGCCGATGAATGCGATATCGCAGAGGGAATAGAAGGATCGGAGTTCACCGATCGTATCAAGGAGCAGAACGTCCTTTACCGGGCCTTTCAGCAACGTCCTCCGCTGGCAATCGTACCCGGCCCTGTTGATGAGACCTTCCACTTCATTGAATCGTTCGGGATGGCGCGGGGCGATGATAAGCAGAAGATCGGGATATTTCTCTCTCAGCCGCTTGAAGACTTCCAGGAGCGCCGCCTCTTCTCCCCGGTGGGTGCTCCCCGCGGTGATGACCTTTTTTCCTAATGCAAGTGAGACCGGCGCGGACGTGATCTTCGGCAACTTCTGGTCGAACTTGAGGTTTCCCGTTACCATTACCTTCTCCGGATCAGCGCCGATGTCCTTGATCCTGTCGGCATCGGCCTCGGACTGCATGCAAAACAGGGTCACATTGTCAAAGACCTGGCTGAAAAATGATCTGAACTTCCGGTAGTTTCTGTGCGAATTGGGCGAGATCCTTCCATTGATCACTGCTGAGGGTATCCCGGCCCGCTTCAGTTCTCGAAAGAAATTGGGCCATAACTCGGTTTCAGCCACCAGCACGATCTGGGGATTGATGCCCTGTATCACCCTGCGAACAACGCACGGGAAATCGAAGGGAAAGTAGAAGACCGCATCCGCTTCCGGCACTCTCCGCCGCGCCGTGTAATTGCCGGTGACCGTTACCGTCGAGAGGATCAGCTTCCGGTGCGGGTACTTCTTTTTGAGCTCACGAATGAGCGGATGCGCGGCCATGACTTCACCAACCGAAACTGCATGGACCCAGATGGGACGGCTCCCCTGGATCGCCGTCATCACACCTTTTCGCAGACGGCCGAGCTTCTGCGTCATGCCCCCGCGGTACTTGGGCACGGTGATCAGCTTGAACAGGATCACCGGAAGCGACAGCACCGTCGCTATGATCAGGAGCAGGTTGTAGAGAATGTACATAATACTACCTCGGAGTGATGGAGCAGTTGTCCAAACAGCGTTCACCCTTCGACAAGCTCAGGGCGAACGGCATGATGGTTGATATGATGAACTTTTACCCGTTCGTGCTGAGCCTGTCGAAGCACAAAATCGGATTAAGCAATGACCCGGAAATCGGCGACAGAGCCGTTATTATCATGTGGTTATACCGCTTATACGGTTTAAGCCCCATCTGTTGCCGTCGGACGCCAAACGAAACGGGCATAGTAACCGTTATCCGGCTTTGAAATATCCGTCCGCCTGCGCCATCAACCTGTTCAGAGCAGCCTCTAATTCCTTCCGTTTTCCCTCGAGCTCTTCCTCGCTTATGCCCTTTACGATGATCGGCTCACCATACAGGACGATCCCCCTGGTGAACGGTTTCGGAAGCAGGTACTTGTCCCAGATCTTGTCGAGGACCCAGAAGCTCTTTGCGCTGGTGATCACGGGGACGATCTGCTTGTCCAGTTTCCCCGCCAGATAAGCAACCCCCTGTTTTGCCTCATAGATGGGGCCGCGTGGACCATCTACCGCAAGCGCGAGATCTTTGCCTCTGCGAAGCCCGCTGACCAGTCCCAGGAGTGCGCGGTCGCCCTTCCGCTTGCTTGAACCGCGGACAACATCAAAACCGAACCACTTCAGGATCCCGGCCTGGATCTCACCGTCACGGCTTTCACTGGCGGGAATGACGATCCCGGAATTCCGGTGGCTATGGAACAGCAGGAACTGCCTCCCGTGCCAGAAGGCATAGATGACGTTCTTACCCTCGGATGCAAGCCGGCTCGGGATCTCTTTATTCACAAATTGTATGCGCAGCGTGCGGCTCCACAGCGAAAGCACGACCCAGCCGATGAATGATAATATCCTTGCCCTGAACATTACACGGTCCTTGCCGGCGTTTCATCCCGGAACTGCCGCTCGTACAGGTTCTTGTATTCACCGCCCCGTGTGAGAAGGTCCTCATGCCTGCCTTGCTCCACGATCCTGCCGTCTTTGAGCACGATGATCCGGTCCGCGTTCATGATGGTCGAAAGACGGTGGGCGATCACGAAGCTCGTCCTGCCTTTCATGAGCGTGTCGAGGGCGTTCTGCACTTCACGCTCGGACTGCGTATCCAGCGAGGATGTGGCTTCATCGAGTATGAGAATGGGGGCGTTTTTGAGCAATGCCCTGGCGATCGCGATCCGCTGGCGCTGGCCCCCGGATAGCTTGACGCCCGACTCGCCGATAATCGTGTCGTATCCCAGGGGAAGCGCCCGGATAAAGTCTTCGGCATAGGCGGATTGCGCCGCACGGACAATATCCTCAAATGGTCTATCGGTATCTCCGTAAGCGATGTTGTCCTTGACCGTGTCGTTGAACAGGAAAGTCTGCTGCGTGACGATGGCGGTCAGCGATCTGAGGGATTCAATCGACAGGTCGCGAATATCCTTGCCGTCGATAAGGATCGATCCGCCGGTGACATCGTAAAAACGGGGGATGAGATTCACGAAGGTCGTTTTGCCCCCGCCGCTCTTGCCCACGATAGCGATCGTCTCCCCTGCTTTCACGGTCAGATTGATGTCCTTCAGCACCATCTCGTCCTCATATTTGAAGGTAAGATTCCGGAATTCGATCGTCCTGAAATCACGGGAAACGGATTGCGCGCCCTGACGGTTCTTTATCTCCGGCTGAGTGTCGAGGACCTCAAAGATGCGTTGAGCGGCGGCAACGCCGTCCTGGACCGTGTTGTTCACTCCGTTCAGGTCCCTCAGCGGGCGGTAGAAGAAGACGAGCGCCGCCATAAAGGAAAAGAAATCACCAACGGTCATGGTGCCGATGGTAATGAAGTAGAGGCCGAAGAGGATAACGAGGGACGTCCCGAGTATGGAAATCACCTCCATTACGGGGTGAGAGACCGCGCCGGTCTTTATCGCACGCATAAGGGAGTTGAAGAGGTTCTTGTTCTTCACGGCGAACCTCTTGCTCTCGTAATCTTCCATGCCGAATGCCTTGACGATCCGGATGCCCCCAATGGTCTCATGGAGATGCGTAGTCAGAACGCCGATCTGCTCCTGCATCTGCGTGCTCGCTGTTCTGAAGCGTTTGCTGAATTTTGAGAGCGCAAAACCGGCAAGAGGCAGAACGATGATCGAAAAAACGGCGAGCCTCCAGTTAAGATAGAGGATGTATCCGGTAAGCGCAGCCATGGTGAAGATTCCCTGTACCAGGCTTGACGGCGCCTTCGTGAGGGCCCCCTGCACCAGGTTCACGTCGTTGACGATGCGGGAGATGATTACGCCGGTCGGGGTCCGGGTGAAATAGGAGAAGGACAGGGACTCGACATGTGTATAGAGTTGGTCTCGTATGTCATTCACAACCCGCTGTCCGACCCAGCCCATCATGTAGTCCCGGGCATAGGCCGCACCGCCTTTCAGGATGGTTACGAGGACGAGCGCGGGCGGGAGATAGAGGCCGAGATCCATGTTCTTTGCCAGGATCACCTTGTCCAGCACGGGCTTTACCAGGTAGGCCTGCGCCGAGATCAGCACGCTGGTAAGACCCATAAAGAACACGGACCAGCCAAGCCTGGCTTTATAGGGCTTCAGATAGGTTAAGAGCCTTTTATAGATGGTCAGATCGTTTTTCATGTCGCAAGCAATTCCCTGACAACAGCGGCAGCCCGTGCCGAAGCGCCGGCATCTCCGAGCCGCATCCGCACTCCTTCGAGACCCGCGCGTATCTGATCATAATAGATCGGATCGGTCAGCATCCTGGCAACGGCATCGGCCATGTGCTGCGGTGTCGATTCCTCCTGGATCAGTTCGGGAACCAGCCTTTCATCCGCTACGATATTCACCAGGCCTACGTGTTTTAATCCGGCGTGCACCATGCTGCTGAGGATCGTGTAGGTTATGGCCGATATGCGATAGACGATCACCATCGGTATTGACATAAGCCCTGTTTCGAGCGTGGCCGTGCCCGATGTGACGATGGCTGCGTCCGATGCCCGCAGCACGTCGTATACCCTCCCCTCGATCACTCGAACGGGAACGCCGCACTGCTCCATAAACGTGCGCACGAAGCGCTGGTCCAGCGTCGGCGCCACGGGAAGAATAAACTGCAGGTCCTGAAACCGGGCCGAGAGTATCTTCGCCGCAGCAAGCATATCAGGCAGGAGATGCGTCAATTCTGATTTTCTGCTGCCCGGCAGCAGTGCGATGGTCCGCCGGGACGCATCAAGGCCGAACACGCTCTTCGCCTGTTCCTTCGTAAGGTCCGATCGTACAACATCCGTAAGCGGATGTCCCACGAACCTGACATCAACACCCGCCTTCTCGTAGAGCGGCACTTCGAAGGGGAATACAACGATCATCGCCTTTACCATCCGGGCGATCGTCTTGATCCTCCCTTTTCTCCATACCCATACCTGGGGGCTGATGTAATACAAAACCGGGATGCCAAGCTTTTGGGCCGCCTTGCCGAGCTTGATATTAAAGTCAGGGAAGTCTATCAGGACGAGAAGGTCAGGCCGCTCGTGCTTCAGAAAACGCTTCAACGACGCATAGACCCGGTAGATCACGCCAAGGTGGGTAAGCACTTCCGTGATCCCGACGACCGAGATCTCCTTTGCATCGGCAAGCATCCGGACGCCGGCCTCCTGCATCTGCTTGCTGCCGACGCCGTAAATAACCATCGCGGGGTCCTGTTTCCATAACTCCCGCGCGAGGTTTGCGCCATGCAGATCGCCGGACGCTTCCCCTGACATGATCATAACCTTTTTCATAAGCACCAAATAACAAACATCAAATAACAAATAAACTCTAAACGTAACTACTCAGATTGGCCGCAAAAGAACGCAAAGAACTCAAAGAATAAACCTGAAACCATGTATTAGTTTTAATTCTCTCTGCGATCCTGGAGCCTGCCCTCGAAATGTCTTATCGGGGGTTCTTTCGCGGCTAACAGGTTTTGACCTGAGCAGTTACCTCTAAACACCAAATTCGAAAATTGTTTATTGGTGCTTATTTGATATTTGTAATTTTTTTAACCTACAGCGCCATCTTCACCGCATCAGCCACTTTTTTGATCTGCTCTTCCGTCAGTTCGGGATACATCGGAAGCGACAGCACCTCACGCGCAGCCTGCTCAGCCATGGGCAGGCTTCCGGGCTTTATACCGAGGTCATTGTACGCTCTTTGCAAATGCAGCGGAACAGGATAATAGATCATGGATGAGGTAATGCCCCCCGCGTCGAGCTTCTGCTTCACCGCATCCCGGTTCTTGACCCTGATCGTGTACTGATGATACACATGTTTTGTCCCGCTTTGTTCCGACGGTGTCCGGATGTTGGAGTCGGCGAGATATCGTGAATAAAGCGAAGCATTGTTCCTGCGCTTTGCGTTATAAGTATCGATATGCCTGAACTTGGTTCGGATGATCGCTGCCTGGATCTCATCGAGCCGGCTGTTGAACCCGATCTCGTCGTGGTAATAACGCACCGTGCTGCCATGGTTCCTCAAACTCATCAAATGCTTTGCACAATCATTATCATCGGTGATCACCATGCCGCCGTCGCCGTACCCTCCAAGGTTCTTGCTCGGGAAAAAGCTGAAGCAGCCAAGATCACCGATGGCGCCGGTCTTTTTTCCCTGGTATTCGGCGCCAAAGGACTGGGCACAGTCCTCGATGACCCTGAGCTTGTGCTTTTTTGCGAGCTCCATAAGCCCATCCATGTCCGCCGGCTGTCCATAAAGATGCACCGGGATGATGGCCTTTGTTTTATTCGTGATTGCCGGTATGATCTTTGAAATATCGATGTTGAACGAATCGGGTTTGATGTCCACAAAGACCGGCATTGCGCCGACATAGGATATCGCCTCGGCCGTTGCGATAAAGGTAAAGGGGGTGGTGATCACCTCATCGCCCCGCTTGATCCCCGCGGCAAGAAGCGCAAGATGCAGGGCATCCGTGCCGGAAGCAACGGCCACGGCATGTTTCACACCATGATAGTGCGCGATCTCTTCTTCAAGCGCCTTGACCTGCGGACCAAGTATGAAATGCGTGCTCTGCAGTACGCCAAGCACGACGGCATTGATCTCTTCCTTGATCGCTTCGTACTGGACCTTGAGGTCGACCATCGGTATCGTCATACGGTTAGAGACTCCTCTGCAATGCTTTGTTCAAAATAAATAAAATTCACCCGCTGAGCCCTGTGTCCTCTACGGCAATTGCGTTTTAGGTTCTGACAAGTTCCCTTTCTCATACAGGGACGAAACCGGTCAGCCCTTTTTCTATATTGTCGGTAATTGTTCTTGCAAGGGCCAGCGCCCGTCTGCCTTCAATGCCTGACACGAGGGTCCGGACATCGCCCTGTACACTCTTCACAAAAGCCCGGATCTCGTCTTCCAGCGTATCGCGCCGGTCCGTCGAAATGTCCTCGACGACCAATTGAGAACCGGGTCCCGGTTTTACCCGCGAGACGTTCGCCTTCTGTGTCTGGTAATCGGACGTATAGATCGCCTTCTCGTCAAATACCCTGAGCAGTCGTTTTTTTTCATCCGAGACCCTGCTGGCACTGACATCGGCGACACATCCGTTCTGAAATACGATCCGTGCCGTTGCCATGTCGATCTCGTTGGTGATGATCGAAATTCCGGCGGCGCTGACTTCTTTCGGCGTTGATCCGGCAAGGTCCATGACGATATCGAGGTCATGGATCATGAGGTCGAGCACCACATTCACGTCCGTGCACCTGAGCGTGAACGGCGCGGCCCGTTCCGCAGTTATATATCGCGGTGTTCCGACCAGCGACTTGATCGCCGTGAACGCGGGATTGAACCGCTCAATATGTCCTACCTGCAGTATCAATTTATTGCGGGTTGCAAGATCGATAAGTTCATCGGCCTGCTCGAGGGTCACGGTCATTGGCTTCTCGATAAGAACATGAACGCCCTGTTCCAGAAATTGCTTTGCAATGCTATGGTGCAGGACTGTCGGCACCACAATACTTACGGCGTCCACCTTCCCGATCAGATGAGCTGGATCGGGGAAAGACTGTGTTTTCAGCTTCCCGGAGAGCTGTGATGCGCGTACCGGATCGGCGTCCACCAGTCCGACGAGTTCAACCTCGGGAAGGTTCGCGTATTTTTCCGCATGGAACTGCCCCAGGTACCCAACGCCGATGACGCCCACGCGAACCTTATTCATGCGATATCCTTCAGGTCCTGCATCGCGATGATCGTAATGCCGGCCCGGTTGGCATCGTTAATGACTGTTTCACGCTCAATGATAATGGTTTTGCCCGCTTCAACGGCCAGACAGGATGCTTGTACCTCGAGCATGGATTTGATCGTCTGCGTCCCGATGGCCGGAAGGTCGAAGCGAAGGTCCTGCTGCGGCTTGCAAACCTTGACAACGACCGCTCCCTGGCCACAGAGCCTGCCGCCGCGGCGAATTGCCTCATCAGTGCCCTCAATGGCCTCCACGGCAAGAATGACCTGGTCCTTTACCACGACGGTCTGTCCAATGTCCAAACGGCCGATCTCTTTCGCCATCTGCCATCCGAACTCAATGTCCCGGCGTTCCTCTTTCGAAGGTTTTCTTTTCGTCAAGAGGCCTTGCTGCGCAACGATGCTGTCAAGAAAGAGCGTCGATTCGCGGACCGTTATTCCTTCGGACTCCAGTTCTTCGGCAACCGCACGAAGCAGGGAGTCGTCTTTTTTGTGGGCCATTTTGGCAAGCAGCGCCATACCCCGCATATCAGGCAGTGTATTGCCGAAGAATCGTGTTTTCTTGATGCCGCCGGCCATGAGCACGTCAACAACACCCTGCTCTTTTAAAATAGTGATGATCTTGCCAAGCTGTCCGACCTTGACCCAGAATATCGCGTCAACCAACTGCGCCAGTTCAGGCAGGGTTTCGCCTTCGTGCGCAACGGCGATGACCTGCAGCCCCTTCAGTTTTGCCGCCTGCGCGAAGGCGATGGGGAAATTGCCGTTCCCCGCTATTAATCCGATCTTATTCATACCCTGCATTGCTTCTGATTTCCGGCTCCTGATTCCTGACGTTGTATTATCTCGTCACTCCCCGTTTCGAGTTGCGCATGAAATCGATCAGATAACTCACTTCTTTGGTATCGGGAAACTCTTCAAGTGCCTTTTTGAATGCCTCGTCCTGCACGAGTCCCGACCGGAATATGATCTTATACGTCTTTTTCAGGTCATTGATGACCTGGTCGCTGAAACCTTTGCGCTTGAGACCCACGAGATTCAATCCATAGAGCTGCGCGCGGTTGCCGGTGGCGTTGACATAAGGCGGGACATCCAGCACAATGGCTGACTGGCCGCCGATCATGGAGTATGCTCCAATCCGGACGAACTGGTGAATGCCGATAAGAGCGCCAAGCACGGCGAAATCCTCGACAATGACATGCCCCCCGAAGGCGGCGTTGTTGGCCATGATAATGTTGTTCCCCAGTTTGCAATCATGGGCAACATGGATATAGGCCATGAGAAAGTTCTTGTTCCCGATCTCCGTCTTCCGGTCGGCCTTGGTCGTGGCGCGGTGTATGGTCGCGTATTCCCGTATGACATTATCATTGCCGATGAGCACGAATGTTTCCTCGTTCCGGTAGCCGATATCCTGAGGCGGCGCGCCGATGCTCGTAAAGGAATGGATCCGGTTCCGTTCTCCGATCGTGGTCCAGCCTTCGATCAGGACATGGGAAGCGATCTCCGTGTCTTTCCCGATCGTCACGTGCTCACCGATGACCGTAAAGGGACCGATCGAAACGCCCCCGGCAATCCGCGCCTTTTGATGTACAATTGCAGTCGGATGTATGTTCACGTCCTGGTCCCGGTCCTTCCTATTTATCTTTATCCACGATCATGGCCATCATTTCAGCCTCGGCGACAACGCCGCCGTCAACGATCGCGACCGCTTTCAAACTTCTGACGGGACCGCGCGCTCTGATCAGTTCCAGTTCAAACCGGACCTGGTCCCCCGGCGTAACGGGCTTGCGAAATTTTGCTTTATCGATGCTCATGAAATAGAGGACCTTTTTCTTTACCTCTTCGGCAGGCAGGGACATGAGCGCCATCACACCGCCTGTTTGCGCCATCGCCTCCAGGAGCAGAACGCCCGGCATGATGGGATGGCCGGGAAAGTGCCCCTGAAAAAAGGGCTCGTTGATCGTCACATTTTTGAGTCCCACGATCCGCTTGTCCGCCTCAAACTCGAGGATGCGATCGATCATCAGAAACGGATACCGGTGAGGAAGAAAGTCCATTACCTCATTGATAGTGAGCATGCTGTTCCCCTTTTCAATTATCCTGATTTTTCCGTCTTACTGTTCTTTGATCAGCTTTTCAAGTTCGCGAATACGTTTTATGAGCTCCGGCAGTTTCGGCAGGAGAGACTGGACCTTGAGCCAATCCCTGATCGGCATGGCATAATATCCGGCAATGACTTGTCCCGCCTCCACATCCCGGGTGATACCCGACCCGCCCCCGGCCATCACCTGGTCGCCGACGGTAATATGGTCCGCAACCCCCACCTGCCCACCGAACATCACCGAGTTTCCGATCGTGCTGCTGCCCGCGATCCCGACCTGTCCGGCGATCAGACAGTTTTCTCCGATCGTCACATTATGCGCGACATGCACCTGATTGTCGAGCTTCGTCCCCTTCTTAATGAGGGTGTTCCCGAGCGTGGCCCGGTCGATCGTGCAGTTGCCGCCTATCTCAACATCATCTTCTATGATCACACCACCTACCTGGGGAATCTTATGGTGCCGCCCCTTGTCGGTCACGAACCCGAAGCCGTCGCTGCCGAGCACGGTCCCCGCATGGATAATCACCCGTTTGCCGATCCGGATGTTATGGCCGATGCTCACGTTGGCATGAATGACGGAGTCATCATCAACAACCGAACCTCTGCCGATCGAGACCCCGGGGTACAAAGTAACGCGTTCACCGACCTTCACGTCATCAGCCAAAACAACAAAGGGATGAATAGAGGGGTCCGCGCCGATAACAACGTTCGCGCCGATCGCCGCTTTCTCGCTGATGCCGCTCGCCTGATAGGGTTTGACATAAAACATCTCGAGGGTCCGCGCGAAGGCAAGCCGGGGATTGTTAAGCCGGAGCAGCGGCAGGTGCAGTGCAGGCGTGTCAAGCGGGACCAGGGCTGCTGAAGCCTGTGAGCGCTCAAGGTCTTTGAGGTGACTTTTGCCGGTGATGAAAGTGATCTGTCCTTCTCTCGCTTCAAGCACACCAGCCGCACCGCTGATATCAACGTCAGCGGGTCCGGTCAATTCCGCACCAAGCATATCTGCCAGTTCTTTGAGATTCATAATCCGTAATTATTTCTTGGTTTCTTCCTTCTTGGCATCTTCCTTCTTGTCCAATTCAGCGACGACCCTCTCGGTCAGATCCAGGTCCTCCTCAGCATACAGTACCGCCGGGACCTCGGCTTTCGAAAGGATATTGATCGTCTTGTTCAAGACCAGGGAGTATTTTTCCCGTTTGGCGATATCCTTGAGCACCAGAACAAGCTGCTGGTTGAATTCGCTTGACAGCTCCTCGTTCTTCTTCCCGATCTCTCCGCTGAAATCATCACGCTTCTTCTGAAATTCACTGATCTTGCGGTTGAGGGTCTCTTCCTTTTCCTTCTCCGCCTTCTCGTTCAGCAGTTTTGCCTGTTTCTGCTTCGTGTAATCGTCCTGCAGCTTCTGTATATCTTCGGAATCAAGGTCAAGGATCTTCTTCCGGCTTTCATAGTACTCCCTGACCACACCTTGATATTTTTTGCCGAGCTTGGCCCTGTCAAATACCGCCTGGGTATCTACATAGGCTATTTTCCCTCCCGCCGCCATGGCGGTCGATGAGATCAACAACATGGCAACGCACAACAATATGATTCTTTTCATCTGGAACCTCCTTAAAGTATTTTTTGGTATTATGGTATCTTGATGATCCGCGTTTCAAGTCCACGGTATCTTAAAAGAGCGTACCAATGGAAAATTCGAACTTACTTGCCTGGTCATCAGGTCTCTCTTTTATGATCTTACCCCATTCAAACCTGAGCGGCCCGATGGGAGAAAGCCACCAGAATCCCCAACCATAGGTCTGCCGCAGTTCTGAGAATTTTACGGTCTCGTAATTATCGAAGGCCTTCCCGATATCATAGAAGAGCACACCTTTGACCCGCGCAGCCGGGACGATCGGGAACGTATACTCGATGTTGTAAATGAGTTCCCTGTTTCCACCCCAGAGGTTCAAGGCATCGTCCATGGGTCCGGCGGTGCCGAATCGAAAACCACGGAGCGTGGAAGGGCCGCCGACAAAGAAGCGTTCTCCCAGGGGAACGGGCTTGTTTATGAGAGACTCTACATATCCGACTCTGCCGCGCACCATAAAAACGGTGTCCCAGAACAGCGGGAAATACCATGCCGAATCGCCCGATGTCTTGACAAAATTCGGGTCGCCGCCGAGCGGTCCTCCGGCATATTCCACATAAACGCTGTTCCTGGACCCGGTCTTCGGATCGAGATAGTAGTCTCGCGAATCACGTGAAATGCTCCAGGTAAGCGCATTCGTGCTGATCCGATCACCATAGACGTCAAGCTGCCTCTGGAGGGAGAATGCCGGCACCGTTTGTATGTCCGTCACAAGAGAGTTGTCGTAGCTGAATCTGAGCGAGGTCGAGACATATTCGCCGAAGCTCTTGCCCGCTGAGAGGGCAAATCCGTTCGTCTTGAGCCAATAGCCGCTGTAATCTTGTGACTGTTTGTAAACATCGACCTTGCCCCAGAGCGGTATGTCAAAGAGATACGGTTCCATGAAGCTGAGCATAAGAAGCTGACTTACCTTGCCCCACTGGGTCTTGAATTTGAGCAGTTGGCCCCGGCCGCCGAGGTTGCCCTGCGAAACTTCGACGATAGCCATCAGCTTGTCCACGGAGCTGTAACCGCCGCCGATGCTGAACGTGCCGGTGAGTTTTTCCTTCACCTTCACATTGAAGTCCATGATCGGCTCCTGCTGCCGGCGTTCCGGGACGAGTTCCACGGTCTCGAAAAAATTGAGGTTGTTGATCCGTTCATAGCTTCTTTTAATGGCTTTTTTGCTGTAGAGATCCCCTTCCTCAAGCCGCATCTCCCGACGTATCACCTTGTCCCGGGTCTTGCTGTTTCCCGTGATGTCTATCCTTCCGATACGGACTTCGCCGCCTTCCTGAATATCGATCTGGATGGCAACGGTTTTTTTGTCCTGGTCTATGTTGAACTGCGGGATGACGTTTGCAAAGGGCCTCGCGATGCTGTCGTAGCGGTCCATGATCCTGCCAACGTCCTGACGGAGCACCTCCCTGCTGAAGACATCGCCGTTTGCCAGCTTGATCTCTTTCGACAGCTCTGCATCGGGGATAAGCTCGTTTCCCTTCAACGTCACGGAACCTACCCGGAACTGTTCCCCTTCTTTAATATTGATGCGTATGACGAGTTCGCTCTTCCTGGTAAACGTTTTCAAGGGGCCCCAGAAATAGCATTCACGAAAGGTGTATATCTCCGGCTCAATGACCGGATCGTCCACCACGACCTGGATGTACCCTTTGTTGTAATAGAGGTTCCTGATGATCTCCAGGTCCTCTTTGAGTTCTTCCGTTCTCAGCGTGCCGGAACGGTCAATGAAGGAAAATAACCAACGCTCCTGGTTCTTGAGGGCGGCCTTGATCTCCTTCTCTGAAATGGCCTTACTGCCGACGATGATGACTTCCTGTAAGCGAACCTTTTTCCCTTCTTCAATATGAAAGACGACATTCCGGTCGCCGTTGCGAAGTTCGGTTACGACGGGCACCACGACTGCGTCGTAGTAGCCATCGTCCTGGTACTTGAGCCGAATTTTCTCCGCATTGTCATTGATAAGCTGCATGTTGAAAGCGGTCCGGGGAAGCAGTGTCAGGATCTCTTTCAGCTTTTCCGTCGTCAGTTCATCGTGCCCCTCGAAGGTAATTTCACGAATGAGCGGCTTTTCCTTGACGGAGAAAATGACCTTGAGACCGTTTTCAAAACCCTCGGTCCTTACCTGCACGTCCTCAAAATGCCCGAGCTGGTACAGCACCTTGATATCTTCCCGGATCACTGCCGGCGAAAAGACATTACCTTCCTTTGTTTTGATCCTGGCAAGGATTGTTGAGGACTCGATTCTCTTGTTTCCCTGCACTTCGATCAGGGTCACCTTCGTATCATCCGCCGCACTGAAATTCGCAAAAACAGACAGGAGCAGAAACGTCAGCGCCGCGATGGCGGCACGGTATTTATGCACGATTAGAACTTCCTCCATTCACCGCAATAAGAACGGAATACTATAGCATGGGGCAGGGAATGTGTAAACAAAAATTATACGGATAGCCTTGCCAGGGCCGCATTCGACAGGAGAATTCCGCGGCCGGTGAGCGTCAAGCGCCCTTCCGTCACGCGAACAAGTCCCGCATCCCTGAGGGGGACCACATTCCTCTCAAGACGGAGCAGGAGGTCGGCGCCGTACTCCCGTTCAAATCGAAGAAGGTCCAGTCCCTTCATGGTCCGGAGTCCCAGGAGGATCGTCTCCCTCGCTGAGGGTATTGGGCCGATAGTCTCCTCGGTATCGATAACAGAACGGCCGTCTGACAGCCGTTTTGAGTATTCCCCTGTATCGGAGATGTTGGCGTATCGCCTCCCCGAGATGAACGACCATGCCCCTGGACCGAGACCAAGGTATTCTCCCCGATCCCAATAGTTCATATTATGCCTGCACTCGTATCCGGGCAGGGAAAAATTCGAGATCTCGTACTGTGCATAGCCCGCTTTGCTCAGCTTCGGTACAGCGTACTCATACATAGCCGCCGTGACTTCATCGTCAGGCATCGTGAATCCGCCTGCCTCCGCATCGCGCATGAGTTGTGAACCATCGTCAAGGGAGAGGCTGTAGGCTGACAGGTGCTCGGGTTTGAGCGCGATGGCCGCGTCAAGGGTCTCTTCCCACCGGGTAGCGGTTTGCCCCGGTATTCCATAGATAAGGTCTACGCCGATATTTTTGAATCCAGTACTTCTTGCAAGTCTGAACGCATCAGCAGCCTGTTCCCCGGTGTGAAGCCTGCCCAGGGTTTGAAGTATCTCGTCTGAGAAGGACTGTACACCCAGGCTGAGCCTGTTTACTCCCTGAGCCAGTAGAAGCGATAGCTTCTCGCTCGTAACCGTGCTCGGGTTTGCCTCGACCGTAAATTCAACCCGATCATCAATCGGGAACTGATCCCTGATGACTCTTACGAGCAGCCCAAGCTGATCGGGAGAAAGAACGGTCGGGGTGCCTCCGCCCATATAAATGCTGCTAAAGGTCCTGTGGCTGAAATCATACCGGTACCTTGCTGCCTCATGGATAAAGCCGGCTATGAATTCATCGGCTCTTCCGGGTGAGTACGCTGTTGAATAAAAGCCGCAGTACCGGCACTTTCTGACACAAAAAGGAATATGAATATAGAGAGATAACATGTTGTTTTTTAAGTTAACCACTTAGCAGTTTGCTGAAAAAGTCTTTTCTGACGTCATCCTGAACGAAGTGAAGGATCTCAAGTCTTTGGAAAGGCGAGATTATTCGCTACGCTCAGAATGACAATTTGGGCGACTGATGGACTTTTTCAGCGACCTGTTAGATTAGAGATTATCGGTTCAAGAATCAAATAGCAAGCTCCCAACGATTGGAAAATTGGAATTTGGTGCATGGAGATTATTTGTAATATGTATTTGTATATTGGAATTTATCAGTGTGTTGGGGTGATCTTGATAATAAGCGCGGACTCATCACAGTCAGGGAACTTGACGCAGTTCAGGCAGTCGGTCCATATCTTATGAGGAAGTTCCTTTTTATCTACCTCGATAAAACCGAGCTTTCTGAAAAAACCTGACTGATACGTCAGCACAAACACTCGCTCAACCCTCAGTTCAGCGGCCTCTGCCAGGCACTTTCTTACCAGCTCAGCGCCGATACCACTCTTGACCCGGTCTTGCCGCACGGCGAGCGAGCGTATCTCGGCAAGTTTGTCCCAGCTGACATGGAGAGCGCACACACCGACGAGCGAACCGTTGTCCTCGCAGACATGAAAATCGCGAAGATGTTCATAGAGCTCGTTTAAGGTGCGGGGCAGCATCTGTCCCGAATCGGCGTATTGGTTGACCAGCGTTTGGATCGCCTTCACATCCATGAACGTTGCTTTGCGTATCATGTTGAAAAATTACTCTGTTGCGTGGATAAAGTCAAACAAAAAAACGCATTTTCATAACACCTATGGTTTGCAGGCCCGCAAGCGTGCAAGACTTCGACGAGACTTCGACGAGCTCAGTCGAGTCGCTCAGTCGAGTCGCTGACAAGCGCAATGAAGCAGGTGAACGACTTTCCCCTTATGGATGAGCTGCAACAAGCAAAAGGACTCTTGACTTTAACCTCTTGATTGGAGTATATTTTAATCAAGATAAGCGAAATTCATTGCAACGGTGAAGGTGGTTTCTCTATTATGATGTTCGAAAAATTCACGGAACGAGGAAGAAAAGTAATCGTCTACGCGCGGGAAGAGGCGGAGCGGCTCCAGAACGATTATCTGGGGACTGAGCACGTCCTTCTCGGCACGCTCCGTGAAGAAGACGGCATCCCCGTGGCCGTGCTCCGCAAGATGGGCATTGATGTCGATCAGATCCGCATGGAGGTGGAACGAAATCTACCCTCGAGCGGAAACACCCTTACCTTCGGAGACATCCCTTTCACTCCTCGCGCAAAAAAAGTCTTGGAATATGCCGTTGAAGAGGCACGGCTCCTCGGTCATAACTATATCGGCAGTGAGCACCTGCTCCTCGGCCTGATCCGTGAGGAGGAAGGCATCGGCGGCAAGATCCTTCGCAGTTTCGGCGTGAACCTGCTTGGCTCCCGCCAACTGGTCATCAACTACCTTCGTCGTGCGGCGACCCAGGTGAGCGCTAAGAAAAGCCCTACCCCGGCCCTCGATGAATTCAGCAGAGATCTTACCCAACTTGCCAAGATCGGCAAGCTCGATCCGGTCATCGGACGGGACCAGGAAATTGAACGTCTGCTTCATATTCTCTCCCGCAGGACCAAGAACAATCCCGTCATTATCGGAGAGCCCGGCATCGGCAAGACAGCCATCGTGGAGGGGCTTGCGCAGCGGATCATCAATTCAGAAGTTCCGGAGAACATCCTGAACCGTCGTGTGGTATCGCTCGACCTGGGCGCCCTGATCGCGGGCACCAAATACCGCGGCCAGTTCGAGGAACGGCTCAAGGTCGTCATGAAGGAGATCGTCCAGGCTGACAATATCATTCTGTTCATCGACGAGCTGCACACCCTGGTGGGCGCGGGAGCCGCTGAAGGCTCCATCGATGCGTCGAGCATGCTGAAGCCGGCCCTGGCGCGCGGCGAGGTCCATTGCATCGGAGCGACCACGCTTGATGAATACCGAAAACATATCGAGAAGGACGGCGCCCTCAAACGGCGGTTCCAGCCCATCTACGTGCAGCCGCCCACCCTTGAGGAGACCATTAACATCATCAAAGGTCTCCGGCCAAAATACGAATTGCACCATAAGATCAAGATAACCGATGAGGCCGTTGTAGCTTCCGCGCACCTCTCGGACCGTTATATAACGGACCGGTTCCTTCCCGATAAAGCCATCGACGTGATCGACGAGGCGGGAGCGAAGGCGAAGCTCAAACGCTACACCTACCCCGCCGAGATGAAGGTCATCGAGAAGAAGCTCAAAAAACTTGAACAGGAAAAAAACCTTTTCTCGCGCATCAAGGATTACGTGCGGGTGGAGTCCATCCAGGAAGAGGAAGACCGTCTGCGCGAAACGCTCGAAGGCATTCACAAGGACTGGAAGGACGATCAGGAGAAGAACGTCCCCATTGTCGGTGAAGAGGACATCGCGTTGATCGTATCGCATATCACCGGCATTCCCCTTTCGCGGCTCGAGGAAAAAGAGGCGTCCCGCCTTCTCAGAATGGAAGAAGAGATCCACAAGAGGATCGTGGGCCAGGACGCGGCGATCGCGGCGGTTTCCCGTGCCATTCGCCGCTCACGGGTCGGGCTCAAGACGCGCAAGCAGCCCATCGGTTCGTTCATCTTCCTCGGCCCCACCGGCGTCGGCAAAACCGAACTCGCTAGGTCGCTCGCACAGTTCCTCTTCGACACCGAAGATGCGCTTATTCGCGTCGATATGTCGGAATATATGGAAAAGTTCAGCTCATCAAGGCTCGTCGGCTCTCCTCCGGGGTATGTCGGGTATGATGACGGCGGACAGCTTACTGAAAAGATCAGGCGTCGGCCCTACTCGGTCGTGCTCTTTGACGAGATCGAGAAGGCGCACCCGGATATCTTTAACATGCTTCTCCAGGTACTTGATGACGGCTTTATGACGGACAGCTTCGGCAGAAAGGTGGATTTCCGTAATACCATCATCATTATGACATCGAATCTCGGCGCCAGAATGATCGATAAGGATACGACGCTGGGTTTCCATCAGGCGAGCGCCGGGACTCAATATGAAAAAATGAAGGAGAATGTTACTTCGGAACTCAAGAAGTCTTTCAACCCCGAGTTTTTGAACAGGATCGACGACGTTGTCGTCTTCCATCCGCTCACCAATGAGCACCTCATCAAGATCGTGGATATGCTGGTCCATGAGTTGGATAACCAGATGATGCTTGACCGGGGCATCGAGCTTGAGGTATCTCAGGAAGTGAAGGAGTGGCTCATTCAGGAAAACTTCCAGCCCACCTACGGCGCGAGGCCCATGCGCCGGGCGGTCCAAAAGTATCTCGCGGATCCGCTTTCAGAGGACATCCTGAGAGGACGCTTTAAAGACGTGCATAAGGTGCTGGTGACACTGAAGGACGGCGCGGTTGATTTTCAGGAAGTGGAGACCGTCGTGCTTGCCAACGTCTGATCGCAGTCCATCATCATGAAAGAAGCAAGCCCGCTTTCATGATGATATTCTTATTCCTCTTATCTTCCCCCTTCAAACACCGATAAGCTATAATCATTTTTTTCTAAAACACAAAGCCTGGCGAACTCGTCTTCCGTCATCTCCGAATGTCTCTATCGGGGATCTGGTTTGCGTTTAAACCTGTAAATTGAAAGCACCTCTTCATGCTAAAAACCATATTCCCCCCGGCTTAAAAAAATACCGGGGCAGACTTATAAAGCCTCGGGAATGACACAAAATAAAGAGAGCCAAAAGGTCACCAATACATCATCGAGCTTGCGAACAAGGCCACTACGGGATAAAGCCAGAATGAATGTCAGCTGACTTTTTGTACAAACCTGTTCACTTCTGATATTACCTGAAGCGGGGCTGTCTGTTCATTTTTTAAAAGGTATATATTCTTTTTTGAACCCCGGTAAAGTAGGGGCATCCCCTCTCCTGATCGAAGTGGTTTAAACGTAAAACCCTGCGGCAGTTCGATCCCTTCATCACCCGCTCGATGTTCTTCGCTAAAAACAAGGTAATCGTTTAAAAAAGGGATAAGCCTGTTCAGTGTATCGATGAGCGCCTGCTTATCGTCAGCGCCGCCTTGGGCGGATCTGAAAGACATGCTCAGCGCCCTCATGCCATGGGGAGCATTTGCACCGTCATTGTCGGCGCCAAACGAAAGCGTAAAAAAATCCCGGGGCGACCGATACTCCGGTAGATAAAGCACCTCCGGGCACATGCCAACCGGCATCACGGTATCCTGCAGTCCCATGAAAATCGTCGATGAATCAGTGCGCTGCGACAGATTCATGAGTATCGTGTCAGCCTCTATGACATCCTGTTTTGTTTTAATACCAACAATAGTGCTTCCTCTTAATGCGAACTCGTTAACCGTTTCGTTATGCAGAATTTCACCACCCTGCTGAAGAATCGTGTCATAGAGCCGAGCGGCTAGTTTTTTGAAGCCGCCTTCGAGGTAAAGCGGCGGTGTATCGCATAACGTGATAAGGTCGACCAGGGAAAGTTCTGCAACAGGTCTCTGAAAGAAATAGAGCGCCTGGATATCGAAGAACGCGGTCAATTCTCTGCTGAAGCGATATTTCCGGATAAACCCGGCGACAGACCTGTGCTTCGTCACGTATGCCGAAAAACGGCTTTTTACCATTGTATCCGCCAATCTATGCAGATCCCGGTAGAACGGTATCAATGAATCTATTTCTGTGGGGAATTCTCGTCTGAGCTCCTCAAGCGTTTCTCCCTGATCGGCAAAAATGGTGATCCGGTGATCAGGGAGCGCCACTTGATAACACGGTGATTTCACGGACACGCTATGAACGATCCCGAGGTTCGCAGAAAGCGTATAAAACGCACCTCCCCGTTCAAAACCATAGGAAAGGGCCGGCGAAGCAGAGAACTGGTATCCATCCCTTGCAAACGCTCCCACAGCCTCGTTCAATGATCCGCGCTCAATAACGATAATTCTTTTCTTCTTACTGGACAACAGTGCTGCAACGGCAAGGCCTCCGAGCCCTGCACCGACCACGGCTACATCGTATTTCGGCATGAGTGCTCCTTGAGGTTCAAAGTTCAGGATACATAGAAAGACGAGAAACAACCAGCCACAACCGTGAAAGTTGAACCGTGAACCTTGAACCTGCTCCCTGAACCAGACAACCTGATCTGACACAAACAAAAAAGGAAACAGGGAATCTCATCGAGTCTCCTATTTCCTCTCTATTCTTTTCACAGTGTGCTGTCGACAACGGGGAAAGTTATTGTTTGTTTTCTTTATCCCGCATGGCTTCCTTGCGCGACAAGCGGATTTTCCCCTGCCGGTCGATCTCAAGCACCTTGACGAGGACCTCATCACCTTCCTTGAGCGCGTCGGTTACTTTTTCGAGCCGCTGGTCTGAGATCTGAGAAATGTGAAGCAGTCCGTCGGTGCCGGGGAATATCTCCACAAAGGCGCCGAAGTCCATGATCTTTCGAACCTTGCCCGTGTAGATCTTGCCGACCTCGGCGTCCTGGCATATGCCCCGGATGATCTCTTTTGCCTTGAGCGCCGCGGCTTCGTCGGAAGATGCGATGTTGATCGTACCGTCGTCCTCGATATCGATCTTCGCTCCCGTCTGTTCCACGATACTGCGGATCACTTTTCCTCCGCTGCCGATCACATCCTTGATCTTGTCCGTGTTGATCTTCATGGTGATGATTCGCGGCGCGAAGGTGCTCAGGTTCTTCCTCGGCTCGGTAAGCGTCTCCAGCATCTTGCCGAGGATATGCAGCCTCCCGTCCTTCGCCTGTTGAAGGGCCGTGCGCATAACAGCGATCGTGATACCCTCGATCTTCATGTCCATCTGAAGCGCGGTGATCCCCTTGCTCGTTCCGGTGACCTTGAAATCCATGTCACCGAGGTGGTCCTCAAGCCCGAGAATATCCGAAAGCACGATGATCTTATCGCCTTCCTTGATGAGACCCATGGCGATGCCCGCGACCGGGGCCTTGATGGGCACACCCGCGTCCATGAGCGACAGCGTCCCGCCGCAAACCGTTGCCATGGATGATGAGCCATTGGACTCAAGGATGTCTGATACGATCCTGATGGTATACGGGAACTCCTGCTTGGTCGGCACCATTGCCTTCAGCGCCCGCTCAGCGAGTGCGCCGTGGCCAACTTCGCGCCTGCCCGGTCCCCGGAGGGGCTTGGTCTCACCCACACTGAACGGAGGGAAATTGTAATGCAGCATGAACGACTTGAAATACTCTCCTTCGAGGGAGTCGACGCGCTGCTCATCCACCGACGTCCCGAGTGTGGTTACCACCAGCGCCTGTGTCTCGCCGCGGGTGAACAGCGCCGATCCATGTGTCCGGGGAAGCATGCCGACGACAGAGCTGATAGGCCGGATCTGGTCCGGCTTTCGTCCGTCAGCGCGTATATTCTTTTCCAGAATGATCTTGCGGACCTCGTCCTTTTCCAAACCGAAAAATATCGGTGCTATCTGGATATTTTTTGCCGGGTCTTCATCCTTGAGCTTCTGTTTGATCTCGTCAAGCAGCACGTCGAGGGTCTTCTGGCGTTCCATCTTGTCCGGAATGACGATTGCGGTCAGCAAACGGTCCATGGCCAGACCAGCCACCTGCGCGGCAAGGTCCTTGTCGATCTCAACCGTTTTCACCGCCCGCTTTGGTTTTCCAACCTTTGCGACAAGTTCGTTCACCAGCGCAACGATCTTCTTGATCTCACGGTGTGCGGTCTCGAGGGCCTCAAGCATCTGGTCCTCGGTCAGTTCGGCCGCTCCGCCTTCCACCATCATGATCGCATCAACAGTGCCTGCTACGACCAGGTTGAGTTTCGTGGCCTCAAGCTCCTTCTGGCCGGGATTGATGATGTACTTGCCGTCAACAAGCCCGATCCGAACGGCCCCGATCGGGCCTTTGAAGGGGATATCGGATATCGCGAGAGCTGACGACGAAGCGACCATTCCCATGAGGTCCATGGAGCTCTCTTCACCGATCGAGAGTACCGACGCGATGATCTGCGTGTCGAAATAGTATCCCTCAGGGAACAACGGCCTGATCGGCCGGTCAATGAGCCGGGACGTAAGGATCTCTCTTTCGGTCTGACGTCCTTCGCGTTTAAAGAACCCGCCCGGGATCTTTCCGGCTGCATAGGCCCTTTCCTGATAATCCACCGTAAGCGGGAGAAAATCAACGTTGGCCCGTTCTACTTTCGAAGAAACAGCCGTTGACAGGACTACGGTATCACCGTACCGCACGACAACGGCGCCGTTTGCCTGTTTGGCCATTAATCCTGTTTCCAGGATCAGTTCTTTTCCGCCTATTTCTGCTTTAACTGTTGTTACCATGAAACCTCACTCTTCCCATTACGTTCGTAATGCTACTTTCGTATGCCAAGCTGCTCAATGACCTTGTGATAGCGGTCAAGATCATTCGTCTTCAGGTAATTCAGATGCCGGCGCCTCTGCCCGACCATTTGCAGAAGACCTCTCCGCGAATGTTGGTCGTGCTTGTGCGCCTGCAAATGCTCCGTCAGATGGCTGATTCGTCCGCTCAGAATTGCTATCTGAACTTCCGGAGAACCTGTATCTGATGGATGCCTGCGGTACGTATTGATCAGACCTGTTTTCTGTTCCTTATCCATTCAACCGTCCCTCCTTTCAGTGAGATGTTTCTTTCTAAGGCGTGGTAAAATATCATATTTACTGCGAGATGTAAAGCTTTTTATTTATTATCCGTCGGATCTGCCGGATCTGACAGATCCTTCCTGATTTTTTTAAAATTACGAAAAAACCAGATCGGGTTTGAGCACCCCTTCAACGATACGCGCAAGACCCAGAAGTCTGCCGGCAGGGCTGTGAAGCCTGACATGGTCGCTCGTGATGTGTGCAAAAGACGGGGGACAGGATATCTGGTTTCCATGCAGCACCCGTACTGTCTCCGCCTCGCTGATCGGAATTGCCGGGAAAGCCGCGAGCGCATCGTCGATCGGCGTAAGCGCCTGTTCCCCGTTCCCTGCCGCCATCATCGCCTGAAGCTGATCAAGGGTTATGGCTCGATCGATGCTGAAACGCCCGGAGCGCGTTCGTTCAAGAGCGGTGAGATGCGCTCCCATGCCCAATGCCTCTCCCAATTCGGCGCAGAGCGTGCGGATGTATACGCCTTTTGAGCACCGTACCGTGAGGCTTACCTCGGGGTCCTCGAACGCCGTCAACTCGATAGTGTAGATCGTTACGGGACGGGGCTTGAGCAATTCCGCCTTGCCTTCCCGTGCCAGCTTGTACGATGGAATTCCCGCTACTTTCACGGCAGAGTATGCCGGCGGACGCTGCATGATCGAACCAATGAACCCCGGTAAAACGTCGATGATCTTCTGCCGGTCGGGCGGGGTATACGACTTTGTTTCCCGTATCAGTCCATCGGCATCAAGGGTATCGGTGGTCACCCCGAGCCGCATGATCGCCTTGTACTCCTTCTCCCCTGCTTCAAGATATTGTGCGATCCTCGTTGCCCTGCCCGCGCACAAAACGAGCACACCGGTCGCGAGCGGGTCGAGCGTTCCCGTGTGTCCGATCCGCCGTTCATGGAGGATCTTCCTAACGCTCTCGACAACATCGTGAGAGGTAACGCCGGACGGTTTGTTGATGTTAAGAACGCCGTCCATTCGCTATCGTTCCCTGTTTCCCATTTGCGCGGCAATTGTCTTCTCGACGTCGCCGAGCACCCGTTTTTTTACTTCCTCGAGCGACCCGTCAAGCACGCCTCCGGCGGCGTTCTTGTGTCCTCCTCCGCCGAAGGATTGGGCCAATCCTGAGAGGTCAACCCGTCCCTTGGAGCGCATACTGATCTTATACTGCGCGCTTCCTGTTTGCCTGAACAGGATCGCCACCTCTACACCCCTGGTCGACCGAACAAAATTCACGAAGTTATCAGTGTCCTCAGCCGTGGTCCCGGTCCGGCGATAAAGCTCCTCGGTCACCACGACCCAGGCGGTCCGTCCATCCTCGCTCCGTTGCATGTTCGTAATGACCGTTCCAAGGAGTTTCAATCGAGGGTACGAAGAGGATTCGTAAACGTTTTCCGTGACAAGCCAGGGATCGGCGCCGGCCTCGAGAAGCGCTGCAGATATTTTCATGCTTTCCGGCGTGGTATTCGAATACCGGAAGGATCCCGTGTCCGTAAAAATAGCGGTATAGAGACAGAGGGCAATGTCCCGGTCGATCCTGACGCCAAGCTCCTGAACAAGCCTGAAGATCATCTCGCCGGCGGCGGAAGCGGCCGTATCCAGCCAGGTAAGCGGCCATGCAAGAGGATTGGTAATGTGATGATCGATATTGATCAGGATATCGGCGGGATAGGTCTTGTCAAACAGTCCCGTTCGCGGCGGGTCCGCGTCAACAACAATGAATGCATCATAACGACCCTGGACCGGTTTCCCGATCTTGATCCGCTCATTCCAGGGCAGGAAACGGTAGATTTCCGGCACCGGATCCAGATTCTGCGCGATCACCGTCTTCCCCATTTTTTCCAGCGCGAGCATGAGCCCCAGTTGGGAACCGAGGGCGTCCCCGTCCGGGCTTTTATGCGTGGAAATAAGAATGGTCGTGCACTCTTTCAGTGCCGCGGCAATACTCGTACAGTTACTCATGCTCCGGGTCTTCCGTATTATTCTCTTTATTCTCTTCCGGTACCTGTTCCTGCTTTTTCTCGATCTCGTGCAGAAGTTCCATGATATGCGCCCCATGCTCCACGGTATCGTCAAAACGGAACAGGATCTCCGGAATGCACCTCATGGTCATTCGTCTGCCGAGTTCCGATCTGATGAATGCCGAGGCGCTGTTCAAACCCTTGAACGTTTCTTCCTTGTTGCCGCCGTAGATGCTCACGAAAACCTTTGCATTCCTGAGGTCATCCGACAGATCGACATCGGTCACCGTGACAAACCCGATACGGGGGTCCTTTATTTTGCGCATGAGGATATCGGCGATCTCCTGCTTCATCTGATCGCCTACGCGCACTGATCTTTTAAATGTTGGTTTGGCCATGGTATATTTTATATTCAGATCAGAATAAACCGATCAGGAGAAATGGGGAATTAAGAGGCGAAAGGGGGATGAATAACATAATTAATAGAATGTCTTTTTCTCCATTTCTCCAATTTCCCCCTTTCTCCTGAAAGCTTGTAAGGTTCTACGCGCATACCAATATTGATTCTATTATTCTGGTTTCCAACTCCGGTCCTAAAATATCTCAATATGATAATCCAGGAGGTCTATTTCCGGCACTCCGCGGACCATGTTCAGCACATGATCCAGCGTCTGGTTGAGGTGGGATTTATCATTGCTTACGACCGCTACTGCCAGGGATGCCTTTTGCCAAAGGTCGTTGTCATCGACCTCGGCCACCGAGACATTGAACTTGTTCCGGATCCTGTCTTTCAGGCTGCGCAGTGAATGCCGCTTGTCTTTGAGCGACCCGCTGTCGGGAACATGCATCTCTATGGTACAAACGCCGATGAACATAGCAGTTACGTAAAAAACGTGAAGGCTGATGAGGTTCAACGTTCAAGGTTCAACGTTCAAGGTTCAAGGTTCAAGGTTTAGGGTTTAGGGTTTACGCGGTTAACCGTGAACTTTGAACCGTGAACCTCTTAACCCGCCTCTTGTTCTATAACTTTCCCGCAACCTTATCGATCACAAAGCACTCGACGATATCGCCGACCTTGATATCGTTGAAGTTCTCGATACCGATGCCGCATTCATAACCGGACTGCACCTCGCGCGCGTCGTCCTTGAACCTCTTAAGCGAATGGAATTTGCCCGTGTACACCAGCACATTGTCCCGGAGCACCCGGACACCATCGCACTGCCTGCTCATGACCCCATCCAAGACGTAGGATCCCGCGATCGTGCCGACCTTGGAAACATGGAACGTCTGACGCACCTCGGCGTGACCGAGTATGCGTTCCTTGAGCGTCGGCTCAAGCAACCCTTCCATGGCGGCCTTGATATCATCGATGGCGTTGTAGATGATGTTGTACAGGCGTATATCCACTCCCTCGCGCTGTGCCAGTTCGGTTGACTTGGGTTCCGGACGAACACTGAACCCGATGATGATGGCGTTCGACGCGGCCGCGAGCATCACGTCGGTTTCGGTGATCGCGCCCACGGAACTGTGGATGACCTTGAGCTTGACCGCGGCGGTGCTCAGTTTTTCGAGCGAATCGACGATGGCTCCGGCCGATCCCGACACGTCCGCCTTGATCACGATATTGAGCTCCTTGACCATGCCTTCCTGGATCTGGGTGTGCAGGTCTTCGAGCGTCACCTTTTTGATCGAGCCCATTTCCGTGCTTCTCTGTTTTGCCTGCCTGCCTTCCGCGATCTGACGGGCCTTGCGTTCCTCTTCGAGCACCACAAAACGATCTCCCGCAAGCGGGACATTGGAAAATCCGATGACTTCGGCGGGCATGGATGGTCCGGCGCTCTCCACCCGTTCACCCTTGTCGTTAATAAGCGCCCGCACCTTCCCGAACTGCGCCCCGGTCACAAAGAAATCGCCAACTTTCAACGTACCGGACTGGACCAGCACGGTGGCGACCGGTCCGCGTCCCTTGTCAAGTTTGGCCTCGATGACCGTACCACGCGCCATCTTGTCGGGGTTTGCTTTGAGCTCAAGCACATCGGCCTGGATGAGGATCATTTCCAGCAGATGTTCGAGACCGATCTTTTTCTTCGCCGATACTTCACAAAAAATGGTCTGGCCGCCCCATTCTTCAGGGGTCAGTTCGAATTCCGCAAGCTCCTGCTTCACCCGGTCCGGCTTTGCATCGGGCTTATCGATCTTGTTGATGGCCACGATGATCGGGACGTTTGCCGCCTTGGCGTGATTGACCGCTTCACGCGTCTGCGGCATCACGCCGTCATCAGCGGCAACAACGAGGACCACGATATCCGTCACCTGCGCGCCGCGGGCGCGCATTGCCGTGAATGCCGCATGGCCCGGCGTGTCGAGGAACGTAATGTCCCTCCCTTTCAGGCTCACCTGGTAGGCGCCGATATGCTGGGTAATTCCTCCGGCTTCACCCGAGACAACATTCGTTTCCCGAACGGAATCAAGCAGCGAGGTCTTGCCGTGGTCCACGTGACCCATGATCGTTACCACCGGCGGCCGCAGCACCTGGGACTCGGCCGTATCGGCCTTTTCCTCCAGAACATCCTCTGCCGTTTCAATGCTCGTGATCTCCGCCTTGATGCCGTACTCTTCGGCAAGAAGCATGGCGGCGTCAGTATCCATGACCTGGTTCTGCGTTGCCATGATGCCGTTGGCCATGAGCTTTTTGATCACATCGCTCACCTTCTGGCCAAGGACCTCGGCGAATTCCTTGATGGTACAGCCTTCCTGGATCTTGACGACCTTTTTTCTCGGCTTGGTGATCTCGGCCACATCGGTCTGTGGCGCGTGTCTCTCGTCTTTTTTATGAGGTCTCTTTCCGAGGGGCAACGTCTTAAGATCGGGAAGCTTCTTGAACGACGGCTTCGCGCGGAACTCCCGGTCGGACTTGTTTTCGAACTCTCCTTTTTTCTGCCACTTTTTCTTTGATGTCTTTCCGGGTATCGGCATCAGGGACGGCGGCACCTGCGCGGGTTCAAGCACCGGAGATCTGAAAGAGGTCCTTTCAAAGGGACGAGCTCCCGGACGCGCCGGAGCGCCGGGGCGCTGCGGCGTGAAACCGGGACGCGATGGAGCGCCGGGACGCTGGGGTGTAAAACCGGGACGCGCCGGGGCGCCGGGACGTTGTGGTGTAAAACCGGGACGCGACGGAGCGCCCGGTCGCTGCGGAGCATATCCAGGTCGCTGCGGCACTGAGGCCGGCTGCGCAATCGCTGCCGGCTGGGGTTGTGTGGGTTGAGAGAGCTCTTGAGTTACGCGATTTTCTTCAACCTTGGCAGGTTGTATCGGAGCTGCATGGGACACAGGCGGAATAACCGGCGGAGCAGGCAGGGTCGGCTTCGGCGGAGGAATGGGCGCCGGCTTCGGCTTCGCTCCCGGTTTTTCGAGCGTTGAGGAAAATTTTCCTATCAGCGCAGCGGCTTTCTTCAACCGGTCCTCTTTGGATACGATCGCGCCGGTCGGTTCCTTCTTTATTTTTTCTTTTTCCTTCTCTTTGCGGACAGCCTTCAACTTATCGATCAGGGACTTGGCCTCTTTGTCATCAAGACCGCTCGACGCAGTTTTGTTCTTGATGCCCATCTTCTCAAGGACGGAGATGAGGTCCTTGCTTTCGACTCCCATTTTTTTGGCCAGTTCGTGTACCCTGATTACCGTCATAAAATCACTTGCCCCCAGAAGGTTGTTTAGTTCGGCATTTTACTCTACTCACTGTTTTTTATCAAGACTTTTAATCTTTCGGCCTCTTTCCAGAGTGCGTTGGAGAGCCCCGTATCCTCTATCCCGATCACACCGACCAGTTCACGGTTAAGCATTGCCCCCAGTTCTTCGCGGGTGAAAAGCGTCGTGCATCGCACGGTTGCGGCACTGGGACTCGCTACTTTTCCCTTCGTCCCCTCGGACAGGTCGATCGCGTACAGGAGCATTGAAACGCGCCCCTTCTCCACCGCATCGTGGACCGCGGAGTATCCGGCCGCCAGTTTGCCCGCCTTTGCCGACATCACGATGAGCGATTTTATCTTCTCCGTAATGAGACCCGCAAGCTGGTCGATAAAGGCCTCCGGCTCCGGCGGCCTGACCTTGCAGTGAAGCGCCCGGGAAAGGTTTTCTTTGCCCAGCGCTTTTGTTACGCACTCCTTCGTGGGACAGACATAGGCCGCGCGGCCGGGGAGTTTCTCCCGGTAGTCGATCGCGATGCCGGGAGGTCCGCCGACGATCCGGACCACGGCGTCCTTCTCAAATACGCCTCGACAACCGATACATGTTCTCTCCGGTCCCTGTTTCATCCGCAAATGCCCCCTCACCCTAACCCTCTCCCCTGTGGGGCGAGGGAACTTCTTCTTCCTCTCCCCGTGGGGAGAGGACCGAGGTGAGGGGGGCTTTCATTGTCCCTGGTAAGTTGTTACTCATGGACGGCTCATCTTGCCCGGCTTATGATCCAATGAGCGCGCGCGCCGACAAGAGTATCTTTTGCGCTGTTTTCTCGCCGATACCGGGGATCGCCAGGATATCCTCATCGGACATGGCGGCGATCTTCTCCACCGTGTCGTAACCTGCCTCAATGAGCTGGTCCGCCGTTTTCGCCCCGACGCCATCCAGGATTGTCAGGTCCGACCCTGGCTCTGCATCGCCACGCCGTGGCGTGGCGGCCTCGGCTTCCGTGTTCCCGGCAGCTTCGTTCTCCTCGGCCAGCTTTCTCGTTTCCTCTACGATCGCCGCTTCGATCTCCTGCTCTCGTTCCTTTTGCCGTTCCTGATCGTATTCGGATTCACTCAGGATATCGATCTTCCAGCCGGTGAGCTTTGCCGCAAGTCTTACATTCTGCCCCTTTTTCCCGATGGCGAGTGAAAGCTGGGAATCGGCCACCACGGTCAACGCCGAGCGGTCTTCCTCGGTCACGCCCACCTTTTCGACCACGGCGGGGCTCAATGCCTTGGCGATGAAAATGCGCGGATCTTCGGACCAGGGGATGATATCGATCTTCTCTCCCCTCAGTTCGCGGACCACCGCCTGCACACGGGAGCCCTTCATGCCCACACAGGCGCCCACCGGATCAACCTGGGATTCCTTTGACGACACGGCTATCTTCGTGCGGTCTCCCGCCTCGCGGACGATGCCTTTGATTTCGACGATATTCTCGTAAATTTCCGGGACCTCCATCTCGAACAGACGCGAGACGAAATCCGGATGTGCGCGGGAGAGGACCACCTGCGGACCTTTTGAGGTATCGCGCACCTCAAGCACATAGGCCCTGACTCGGTCACCCCTGCGGTAGCTCTCGCGCGGGACCTGTTCCCGCGCGGGCAGCACGGCTTCGGTCTTGCCGAGATCGATGTAGTAGGCGCCCTTCTCATGGCGCAGAACAATGCCGTTCACCAGCTGGCCGATCTTGTCGTTGAACTCCTTGAGGATGACCTCGCGCTCGGCCTCGCGCACCTTCTGCACGATGACCTGGCGGGCGGTCTGCGCCGCGATCCTGCCGAAGCCCTGGAACTCGACCTGCAACGGCACCTCACCCTCCATCTGCGCGTCGGGATAGAGCGCCTGCGCCTCTTCGAGGGTGATCTCCTCCTCCGGGTTCACAACCTCCGCCACGACCTTCTTGTAGGCATACATGATGATGTCTCCCCGCTTGGGGTCGATCTGCACCGCGATCCGCTGGGCGCCGTACTTCTTCTTGGCCGCGCTCACCAGCGCCGACTCCACGGCCTCAACGACCATCTCCTTCGAAATGCCCTTTTCCTTGCTGATCTGATCGATAACATGAATCAGCTCTTGACTCATAAGTCCTTTTCCTCCTGATAGAATCATGGTTCATGGTTCACGGTTCACGGTTCACGGTTTACGGTTTACGGTTTACGGTTTACGGTTGGCCACCTTACCTTCTTCATATTTCTTGAGATAGTTGATGAATCCACGAACAGCAGCTCGTGTTCGTTTGGCCTGTTCGTAGACATCTTCAAACTCTTCAGTTGATATGTACTTTTCATCCAAGGCAATATAGAGTTCGCTCTGAACTTCCGAGCAAGACCGCTTGGCATATCGTAAAAAGCGGATAAACTCTGCATTCGTCTCGGAGTCGAAGCCTTCGGCGATATTGTGCATCGATGATCCCGCAGCTTCTTGTATCTGTCTTTTCAGTCCGAAGTCCTTCGCAAATTCCGGTTTTTTTGTTAAACAATATACTTTTCGTGTCAACTCGCGTGCCAACTGCCAGGCCTCAATATCTTCAAACCGTTCAATCTTCATACTTTCTAACCTTAAACCGTGAACCTTGAACCCGATAATTAACCTGTTTTTATCGTCTAAAACTACACTTCAAGCGACGCCTTGGTGATGCCGGTCATCGGGATGTCAAGGACCGTTCCCTCTTCGAGTTCCACCTTGACCGTGCCTTCAACCAACCCGAGCAGTCTGCCGCGGATAACCTTCTGCCCGTTGATTGGCTGGTAAGTCTTTATCCTGACCATACTGCCCGTGAACCGAATGAAGTGCGCGGGTTTCGAGAGGAGCCGGTCGAGACCGGGTGACGAGACTTCAAGGGTATACGCGTGCGCAATGATGTCCTCGACGTCCAGTGCCGCGCTGAGGTCCCTGCTCACGGTCTCGCAGTCAATCAGCGTGACACCTCCGGATTCCCGGTCGATAAAGATCCTGAGAAGCCACTGCGGCCCCTGTTTATGAAACTCCAGGTCCCAGAGCGACAATCCCATGGATTCAAGGATCGGATCAAGCAACTGCCGGACCTGCTCCACGGCATCAGCCATTCAAACCCCCAAATAAAAAGAGTGGGCAAGATGCCCACTCTTCAAGGAATTTCCCAGAGTGTTGAATACTTTTTATCACAGTAGATAGCGGAATGCAAGAGAAAAATGGTCTCTTCCCTTTAAAACCGGTCAACTGCGCGGCACATCCCCTGCCCTGGGCGTTCCTTAACCAATTCAGTCGTAGGTTGGATAGAACGAAGTGAAACCCAACATATTCACAATAATTCGTAACTACTCAGGTTGGCCGCAAAAGAACGCAAAGAACTCAAAGAAAATCCTGAAATTCATGCAAATACGTTCTTAAGCAGCTTTGGTTTATTGCCGTCTTTGCTTAATGCGTATTTCTTAATCTGAAATTTGTAGCTTCCGAAGTTGATTAAAAGTCCGTGCTCAATTCGGGCCGATTTGAGATAACCCAGCAATTGAGATATATGTTCGTCCGCAAACATACGACATGCCTTCAGTTCGACGATAAGACTGTCATCTATCAGTAAATCGGCGAAATAATCGCCTAACACCGTGCCATCCTCATCATAGACCTTGAGAGGATGTTGTTGCTTTACGTCGAGTCCGGTTTTTCTTAGCCGGTTTGCCAGCGCATTTTCATACACCTTTTCGAGATGCCCATGTCCATGATAAACATGAATGGCATAGCCCGTTTCTCGTACAACGTCGCACAGTTCGCTTATCGCAATCATATTCATGCTCCTTGGGTTAATTCGGCAGAGCTTACGCTGTCAGAGATCCCAATATTGAGAAGAACCCTGTTTTGCTTTTCTTTGTGTTCTCTGCGTTCTTTCGCGGCCAATAGATTTTGACCTGATTTGACCTGAGCAGATACAATAATGCTTCTTAAAGATCGTTCAAAGTTAATTCGTCGGGTTTCGCACAACCTGCCCCAGCATGCCTGAGGCAGGGGCTCTACCCTACCTACCGGGCTCAGCTTGCTATAACGGGCGGCACATCCCCTGCCCTGGCGTTCCTGAACCAATTCAGAAAATGCGCGGCCTCGGGCGCGCCTTCCGCCGGTGCCCATGAAGCGCTGTTTATTTCAGCGATCGGCTTATAAGGACCCTGCTTGACCTCAAAAAAAACCGTTCCGGATTCCAGAGACACCAGGGTATGCCACGTGTTCCTTGGGAATTCCACGGCGGCTATCATGCCGTTGTTATCGATCACCGTGCGTTCAAGGACCTTCCCTCTTTCGTCGAAAAGCAGGATGGCCAATGATCCGCGCAGGGCGGTTAGTACTTCCCCTGTTTCGGGATCGGAGTGACGGTGCGGTCGCACGTAGGACCCCGGTTCTATGGCTATGCAGAGACGCTGTACCGGGTCGTTCAATTCAGGATGAAGGTTGAAGTGCGCCCGGTGACGCGGTGATTCCATGGCCTGTTTCGTCAGTGAGTCCAATAGCGCTCTGTCGATCTGCTTCATAAAGTATCAGACCTTAATAGTAACTAAAGCTGCTCATACCGGTTTTGTCCCCGCCTCATTTGATCACTACCGGTTTCTTTATGATGTAATTGGCGGTAAAAATATACTCATCCACAAAGTCTCTCTTCCCGTCGCCGTTCAAATCAAATTTGGGTTTTTTCGCCGTACCGTGATCACGCAAAAACAGCATGAAATCAGCCTCCGTCACCGTACCTGATTTATCCAGGTCAACAGTGGCCGCCGGCGCAACTACGATCGGAAACTCCATGTTCACCTTCTCCTGGGAAACAGCGAGCGTTGCCGATACTGCCTTCTTGTCCGGCCTCAGCTCCGCGATCCATGTATTCGTGTTGTCAGGATCTTTCTTCAGGGAAAGGAGGGTGGCGCCCGAAACCTTGACATCAGGCTTCTTCTTGCCGGTCGTCATCGCGATAAAAGATATCTTGACCGTGGCCTTGCCGTCTGAAAGAACGACCGGGGAAACCTGCCTGAAACCGATCAGCGGCTCCTGGTTGAAGAGTTCGGTAAGCGCCTTCGCGCTGCGTGCACCCGTATATATGCCGAAACGTTCCAGAACACTTTTTTGTGAATAGATATTCTTGTCCTGTTTGGTCGGATTCGTTTCCTGCTCCGTACCGGCCGCTCTGCTTGCCGTCTCTTGAGAAACCACCTCAAGCTCTTTTACCGGCTCAGGAGAAACTTCTGGAGCTGCTGACGGCTCTTCGATTTTGGAGCCCGCAGATGCGCCGGAGGGCACAATACCGACGATCACTCCCTGCTGCCCGAATGGCACCGGAACAGCGCCGGTATCGGCTTGAGTCCCCGCGTTCGAGGGGGTGATGGATGAGGGTTCAGTCTCGTTGGGCGAATTGACGATCTGAGCCAGCACCGGCAGCGGATCACCGTTAATATTGGCGACGCTTGCATTGATCGCAATAATTCTGCCGGGTGAATTGCCGGTCTGGTCAAAGGCCAGCGTTGCAATAGTACCGTCGCCTTTTATGGGAGAGGTTGTGATGATCAGCATGCGCACGGTCCCCGGCACATTGGGGTTCACTTGCATCAGAGCGCCGGAAATGAACACTCCCGGCATGACCCGGGGATTTGAAAGCGTTGAGGTTTCGTAGTTAATGGTGACATCAAGCGCCGCAACATTTTCCATTCCCACCCCTTGCAATGAAAAGCCGCCGTCGCCCGAGGACAACAGGGAAAGCGTCGATGCGGCGCAAACAGGCTGGGAGAAATATAGCGTCAGGGCGAGCGTAAGAATGCATATCAATGAACTGGTTTTTATTTTCATGATTAACCTTTCAACTCAAGATTGATAATTCGGATAAGAATCGTAACTACTCGGGTTGACCGCAAAAGACCCCCGATAACATATTTCGAGGGCAGGCTCCAAGAACTCAAAGAAAAACCTGAAACCATGTATTTCAGTTTTTAATTCTCTCTGCGATCTTTGCGTGCTTCTCTAAGTGGCCGGTTCATTTTTTAGGCCATTCGCGGCTAACAGATTTTGACTGAGTAGATACATACTATTAATATCAAAAAAATAACCGCGAAGCGTATAAAGAAGGGAATCATCCATTCCTCAGAGCACTTCGCGGTATACAGAGCTGCGGGATAAATTCAAGACCTTTGCAAAAGCTTCATTCCTGAATCATCTTATATCCGCGGTAAATCCGGCAGTCAGTCTGGGGATGATCTCGGCGCCGTTCGTATCCCAGGCCTTGAAATCGGTCAAGTTGAAATCAACTGCTGTCGGGAAGACGCCCGTTGCAACATCGCAATTTACCGTGACAAACTCTCCCGTTCCAACACCATTGGCATTGAGCAGTTTGACTATCACTTTGCCGGGCTCTGTTGCCGTTGCAGCCGTATAGGCGCCGGTCAGGTACGTGTTTATGGTGGCCGTTACACCTGAAGCCAACACCACGCCGGTGTTCATGACCAGTATAGAAGGATTGACGCTGTCAGGCGTCGTTTGCACGGTCACTCCCGAAGGCAGGTTAACGGTAACATCAACTGCACCGATCAGTGTGCCCGTAGTAAGGGTGCCCTGGCTTATGATCGCCAATGTAGCAGTTGTCGGTTGTTGATGGGTTATATCCTCGCCGGTGCTTTTACAGCCGGCCAGTGTGAACAGGGCAGTCTGAGGGGGAGGCGATAGCCTCACTGGAGAAAACCGAACGACATGTTTACCGATTACTTGGTTCTCTTAGATCAAAGTCAGGGAGCGCCCCTCAACAGAAGGGCGCCCCCGTTTTTCTTTTACTTGGTGGTAAAGCTCCAGGTTTCTGTGCTGTCCGCTAAATTATTTGTTGATTTTCCGTCATCAGCCACGACCTTCCAGTAGTAGGTAGTGCCGGCATTCAGCCCGGCCGCAAAGTAGCTCATTTGATCCGCGGGAGCTGGTGCGGCGGTCTCGCTCACGTCTTTGCTGTGGCACGAAATGAGCGCTCCGCTTGTGAACAGTACGGCAATAAGGAGGAGGAAAATGGTCCTTTTCCTCTTCGTAAATCCGCCGATGAATGTCATGCCGATCATAAACAACCCCGCCCCGCCTGCATAAAACACGCCTTTGCCATTGGTCCGGCTCGCGACCGTTGATGTAATACAGTTCAACGATAAGGCCGCGTCCTGGCACATATAGACTTGATACGACAATGTATCTCCGTTCTGGTCAGTACTTTTCATCCACCTGAATTCCTGTTCCGGTCCCACGTCGCTCAACCCGTTTCCAGGAGAAACCAGCACAGGCGCAGTGGGTGGATCATTGCCGCCATTGAGCATGATCCTCGTTATGCTTCCCGGGCTTCCCGCGTCATTGGAATTAATGATGAGGCTGGTAGTCCAATCACTAAGGGTGCTATTTTCCGGTTTATCAAAGCGTATGGTCATCGTGCACGATGGCGGCGACGCGCTGCCCACGGAAGTCCCAAGGGATGCGCCTGAACATGTGTCCGTGCCCTCGACAATTTTGAACGGCGGTGACAGCTCGTTCACGGAAGTGATAATAAGATTGGTATCCCCGTTGTTCTTGATTGTGAGCGTCTTGTCGCCGGACGATCCGCCGAATCTGATAAAGTCTGTATCAGGCCAGACATGCGGCGGTACCCCGCCGGCAAAAGGAACCATGATACTCATATTGCCGCTGAAACCAACAAACGGGCCGTCCACAAAAGGCAGTCCATTTATGCCGTCTCCATCGACGTCTCTTGACATCAGGTCCCAAACCTTGGTACGCTGTGTATCGGGATCAGGACATGGATGGTCAGCTGGCTGTTGAGCTGTCTCGCATGATGCGCTGCCGCCGCATCCAACTGTCTGCTCAGTAGAGGAGCTTGGATAGTTGGAACACATGGGTGACGGGAGAAACGCGGCATGTCTCGTAAATATGTTGATCATATCAATGTCCGTAGAGACAGTCCAGTTAAACTGATAATGAACGCCCAACTCATCCGCCCCGACCGTAAAGGTGATGGGAGGGTGTGTCGCGTCGGTCAATCCGCAGCCGGGGCTTCCTCCCGGGCAGAGAGAGTAGACCGTATAGGTGCCGGGCCCATAAAGGACCACATCATGTGTCGCCCAGGTAGCGCCATAGAACCTGGTGGTTGAAGAAAATGCGCAATTCGAGACCTGGCTGCCCGTGGCAACAGAGTGCCGCTGGGTCCCGTCCCATTTGAATATGACGTCATTCATTCCGCCCGTTATGGCGAGACCGCCTGCGCTGATCATGGTGAAATTGTTGTTATAAGAAGTTTGTACCGCTGCCAACGCCTGTGTTGTGACCATCCCAACACAAAGGACGATAGAGGCAATAAGGATAAGCCACTTTCCTCTGAGCGGTGTTTTCGCTATTTTATTCATAAGCTCGTTCCCCCTCTTGATCATTATCCTGTCCTCCTTGAGTAATATGAGTAATATAGGTAACCGGTAATTTCCAATAGAAGTCTATTGCTCAACTTCATATCGTATATCAACAAGTGCTATGAAAACAAGAGCAGAAGCGCCCCGCGAAGAACGGGGCACCTCTGTTCTCTTAAAATTTTCCAATTACTGTGTCGTAAAGCTGTACGAGACACTGCTGACAAGACCACCTCTACTGTCATCAGCCTCGACTTTCCAATAGTACGTAGTGCTCGGAGTAAGCCCCGAAGCCATATAGTTCATTTCGTTGTCGCCAAGGGGCGTGCCGACGTTCTTGTCTGAGGTGATTCCGCAGGCGATGAATGCACCGCCGGCACACAGCGTTACAATGATGAGAAGGGCAATGATCTTTTTTCTTCCCCTAAAACCGCCGATGAACGTCAAGCCGATCATAAACAGCCCTGCCCCGCTTGCATAGAACACACTCTTGCTGTTCTTTTTGCTCGCATCTGCAACATCCACTATGGAGGGGCAACCCATAGCGTCCGGGGTTATACAATAAGTGACATGATACTTGAGAGCATCTCCATCAGTATCACCACACTTAGTCCATCTAAATTCTACTGTCGAACCCAACCCGCTCTGGCCATCTGTCGGATAGATAAGGGTCGGGGCCGGACTGCAAGCCACATTACACGTCGGACCAGGTATATAGGTGCCGGAAGAACATGTTCCACCTGAACAAACATCGCCTTCTGTGCAGGCATCGTTATCGTCACAGGACGATGTATTATTTACATAAACACAATCGCCTGTTGAAGAATCACACGTATCTGTGGTGCAAACATTACTATCATCGCAATTCGTTTGTGTGTGCGTGCAAGTGCCGGACACATCACAGGAATCCGTTGTGCATGCGTCATTGTCATCGCATTTGGGTGTTCCTACACACGCCTCATTAAAACAAACGTCATTACCTGTGCAGACATCGCCGTCGTCACAGACTGTCCCATCAGCGTGTCCTACACAACACGTTCCTGAAACAGGCGTGTGAACGCAGGTGGCTGTGGCCAGATCACAGGAATCGATTGTACATGCATCGTTGTCATTGCAGTTGCCGCAAACCATCACATTGAAGTTGGCATTGAAATTCATGAACGGGCCATCTACCATGCCACGGCCGTTTATGCCATCTCCATTCCAGTCATTTGACATCAAGTCCCAAACCGTGTTGGCCGGATTGGAACCGCATGCCACTGTGTGCATGGGTGACGGTGCAAACACGGCGTGCGGCGTCCAGACATCCACCACGTCTATGTTTGTGCTAAGATTCCAGTTAAAGAGCATGTGGGCGCCGAGTTCTGTCGCACCAACCGTAAAGGTGATCGCAGTGCCTGTTCCGCAGCCGGGGCTTCCCTCCGGACAACCTGCGTAGACCGTGTAGGTGCCGGGGCCATAGACGGCCACATCATGGGCCGACCACGTCTTACCCTGGAACGGACAGGATGAGGTAATTGTTGCATTCGAGACCTGGCCGGCTGCTGCAACAGAAGTCTTCGTGGTCCCGTCCCAGGTGAAATGAACGTCATTGGTGCCGCCCACCGCACTGCCAGTTGGAGAGCGCATGGTAAAATTGTTTAATGTAGTATCTGCTGCCGCCAAGGCCTGCGTCGCGCCCATACCAACACAGAGGATCAATGAGGCAAAAAAGATAAACCACTTTCCCCATAGCGTCGTATTTTTCGCTATTTCGTTCATAACCATGTCCTCCCTTTTGTTCACAATCATTTCCTCCTTATTATTATTGATTTGTAATGTAACGTGCAGTTCTCTGAAATTAGTTTGCAGGGGCAATTTGCCAGAGGGAAGATTTCGAGTAAAGCCGGTTTCTTCCATAATAAATTCATTCCCTGGATACCCGATCACTTTGCCGCGGGGAGGTTTATCAGCCCTCTTCAGGTGTTGAAGACACACTCACCTGAACACACTTTCAAAAAAGATCTTTTCCCGGCTCAGCAGAATGACAAAAGACCTCACCTCTTTTCCAAAGCTTCTTGCTGTTTTTCCCCGTATTGTTATAAATTATCAGGATGGTAGAATAGTATTAAATGTAATTAGCGTATATCATATAACAGAGATTTTGGCGCATGTCAATCTCTTTTTTTTCAACCAGATTAATTAATTTTCATGACCGCTCAGGACAGGTAAAACCATATTTATATTTTCAAAAGTAATGGGAAAATGGGCCAAAGTGCGGTTATGCACTTGACGGAACCCAACGTAATTTATTGTGAATTCTCTCAAACCATCCCCCCCGTCTGATATAAACCCCGACTTTAATAAAATCCAAGAGGACAGGCATACCGGGGCAGGCTTATGAACATTCGCTCATTACACTATCTTCGCACTATTTCCGTCATCCCCGAGTGCTCTTATCGGGAATATGATATGGTTGTCTCGATAGGGTTGGCGCCGTCAAGTGCATACACTAATCAACTACCCCGCCGCAAGCAGCGGGGTATTAGAACCGTGTTCACTTGATCCATTCGCCGCAAGCGGCGGGGAATTTGACCCAGTGACCCGATTAAAATTAAAACCCAAAAAAGGAAAGAGATTTTTTCCCCGTCGTTATTGACACCCGAGCATAAAATTATTGCAAACAGACGGTAATCTGATATAATTCACATTACCGTGGCCGAGGAGGTGACTCACCATGAAGACACTTGATTATAGTGTAGTGGTAAAAAGAATTAATGTTCCGAAGGAAAAAATCTCCAATTTTTGCCGCCGCTGGAAAATCAGCGAGTTTGCGTTGTTCGGTTCAGTGTTGTGGGATAATTTCCGACCAGAAAGCGATATCGACGTACTGGTGACCTTTGCGCCAAATGCCGGCTGGAGCCTTCTTGACCACGTGGAAATGCAGGACGAGCTGAAATCTCTCTTTGGACGCACTGTCGATCTCATAAGCCGCCGCGGCATTGAACGAAGTCGAAATCGCATTCGTCGTAAGGAGATTTTAGAGTCCGCAGAGGTAATCTATGCCGCAGCGTGATAGCGGAGGTAGTTATGGCACGAAATGCTTTATCTAATGCAAACGCATAAAATATTGTTACATGTAGGGCAAGGCTTTAGCCTTGCTTTAAGCAACCCTGAAGGGTTGCCCTACAAATGATATAACAATAATTATTGCGTTTGCTATAATAAGTGCCCGCAACGGTGTGCGCGCAGTGCGGTGCGGATTGGATTGACGACGCGGTTGCCTCAAAATTGGAAGAGATCGTCGACGATGCACGTAAGAAACATCATGTTGTTGAGGTTACAACATTGACTGCTTGACGAAGTATTCCATCGGTTGAGCGGCTGCGAACTCTGGCGTTCATTTTCCATCCTCTCTTTAATAACAATGCCGCAGTCGACAGGTCGGGTAAATCGTAGCGCAATTCGAAATCTCCTTAATCTACGCTTCTTCACTTTGTCACCTCCCGGTAACGAGTCGAGAATATGCATGATCGGTTTGCGTTTCTGCGCTTGTCTTTTCTCTTCCAATCTGCTAATATTTTCACATGGCAATGAAAAAATTCAACGAGTTAACGGAAACGAAGAAGATCACCGTCCAGAACACCTTGAAAAGCGTTTTGGAGAAACATCCCGATATCTGTTTTGCGTATCTGCACGGCTCCTTTGTAAAACGTGAAGATTTTAACGATATAGATGTTGCCCTATATCTCGTGTCGAGGCCTGCCGCTCCACTTGAGTATGAGCTTTCGCTTGAGGCTGAATTCATGGACGTTGTGCGGAAGTACCCGGTAGATGTCAGGGTCCTGAACACGGCGCCTCTCTCCTTCAGATATAACGTCATTAAAGAAGGCGTTCTCTTGATTGTGAACGATGATGAAAAGAGAACGGGTTTTCAGGAAGCCACCCTGGCTGATTATTTTGATTTTGCGCCGTATCGAATGCTGTATTTGAAGGAGGCCCTGGGAATTGGAGTTTAATCAGGACAAGGTAAGAAAAATTGTCTCGGAGATATTAACTGCTCTTGAACGGCTTGAGGAATTAAAACATCTCCCTAAAGAGGCGTTTCTGTCCGATCCCCATAAGATAGGAAGCGCCAAATACTCGTTTATCGTTGCCATTGAAGGCACTATCGATCTTGCCAATCATGTCATCGCAAAAAATGCATTCAGAACTCCCGAAGATTATGCCGACACCTTCAAAGTCCTCTCAGAAAGAGGTGCTATTGATGCTGAATTTACTAAAACATTAATGCAAATGGCACGGTTCAGGAACCGCCTCGTGCATATCTACTGGGAAGTTGACAATGAGGAGCTTTACCGGCTTATCCACTCTCATGCAGACGATGTCCGGCAATTTCTAAAAAAATTCGGCTTGTTCATCGGTTTAAAATGAGGCGACTACCCTTCTTTTTCCGCTCCATTTCCTCCGCGCAGTCAATTGCAAAAAAGAGTCCTTGTCAATATACTCTTTATCGGCTATAGTTGATCTCATGCAGCACCATTCTAATTCCACAGGAGGGAACTATATGGCAAAGGCAATGACGAAATCGCAGTTGGTGGCAAAGGTCGCGGAGAAGGCATCACTTACCAAGAAGGCCGCCGGTGAGTTATTGGATTTCATCGCGGAAACGGCCTATAAAGAAGCAAAGAACACCTTTACGCTGCCCGGGCTCGGCAAGCTCGTGCTGGTACAGCGCAAGGCCCGCATGGGCAGAAACCCGGCAACCGGTGAAACCATCAAGATAAAGGCAAAGAAGGTCGTTAAGTTCCGTGTTGCCAAGGCCGCCAAGGACGCGATCCTGGGCGCGAAGTAATCCATCCTTTGCAAAACCAGGCCCACTCTGAACAGGAGTGGGCTTTATTTTTTGCACGCACTGAGATCAAAGCTCCTGTGGTTTATTCAGCCTAAACCATGAACCGTGAACCTGACAACCTGAGAGTTATCTCAATACCATGACCGTTCCCCAGTCCATAGAACTGCCCATAGACGGCACACTCGACCTGCACACGTTCCTGCCCGGAGAAGTGACTGACCTGGTTCCCGAATACCTCGCCGCCTGCCGGGAGCGCGGTATCACGCAGGTCCGAATCATACACGGAAAAGGCGTCGGTACGCTGCGGACCATGGTCGGGAAAATCCTTGAAAAGCTCCCCTACGTAGAATCGTTTACAACAGCGGAAGGAAGTGCCGGCGGCTGGGGAGCGACGATCGTGACGCTGCGGAGAATATGATCAGGATGATCACTCGTTGTCAGAAGACGATCAGTATCGTGATATGCGCGCTTGTCCTTTATTCCTGCGCCCCAGCCCCTTCACGGATCGACCCCGTGTCGCTCAAGAAGCGGCCACAACCGACGATATCCGCAGCCGGCCTGGAAAAGAAGATCCACACCCTTATCAACAGAGAACGAAAAACACACGGCTTGCCGCAACTCGAATGGGATGATGCGCTTGCGGGTATTGGAAGAAAACACAGCAAGGATATGGCACTCAGAAATTACTTTGGCCATAATTCCCCGGAAGGGCATGACTTCTCATACCGGTACCGACAGGAAGGATATCAGTGCGCGGTCCGCGTGGGCAATACCATTTACGGGGGCGCGGAAAACATCGCATTGAACAACCAATATGCCTCTGTTACCACGGTGAATGGTGAGGCCTTCTACGACTGGAACTCGCAGGATACGATCGCTGAAACAACGGTGCAGGGATGGATGAACAGCACGGGTCACCGGAAAAATATTCTCATGCCCCACTGGAGGCGCGAGGGAATCGGCGTCGTCTTTGGCCCTGAGGGAAAGATCGATATAACGCAGAATTTTTGCTGACCTGCCCTTGATGCTCTCATTAAAAGTCATAATCTACCGCAGAGACGCTGAGACACGGAGAAATACATATAATAAATAAGGCTCTTCTGACTTTTATGTGGGTCACTTAATTGCAAGTATCTCTCTTTATTATTTGATTAACAATCTGTTTTCTGAAGGTTATCTAAGTTGGCACTTGTCCAACGTTGTGCATTGTTTTTTTGGGCAGCTCATCACTCGGCCGCCCCCGATAAAGACATTTGAGGGCATGCTTTGCATGCCGGGATATATACATTATCTTCGCCCTGATATGCAGATCTCGCAGCACTCCATCATCAATTTCTTCATCAAACATGCAGCGGCATGTCCTCCTGCCAGCCAAGGAACAGCGCGTTGCGTAGAAAACGTTGTCGGGTTAGGGAACAAGGAATACAACAGGTGCGTCAAAGAGAACGAGCGAACTGTTCCGGGCGCACTCTCTTGATCTCCTTGATCGCATCAAAATGCTTGTCCGCTGAAAAGATGGTGGAGATTCCGTTGTTGATCATGACCGCCGCATGAATGAGGTCGCGGGGTGGAAGGTTTTTCAAACGATATCGCTCGAATAACTCGAACACGCGATTCATATCGTCTTTTGTAACAGAGAGAACATCGATATCCAGCGCGAAGATGTCCTTGCATATCGACAGGCCGATATCTCCTTTCTCAATCATGATATATCGATAGAGTATCTCCTGCAATACCTCCGCATTCACCACCGGAGCGCCAAAATTGCCGAGCGTGCCGTCTCTGGCTATCGCAAGAATGATCTGCGCGCAGGGCGCCTTGAGCGCGTGGTCGTTGCCCCGGGCGTACATGAAGATACTGGTATCGATGAAGACCCTGTTTTTCATCCCGTATGACCCTTCACGATGGACCGCTCGAACTTGTCCCAGTCCGCGTCCGCATCCTTTGCCGACGTAAGGCGTATCGCGGCATTCATCCGCTCCCCGGCATTTCCTTTTTTCAGGACAACGGCGTCCACGGCGTCACGGATCGCCTTCCCCACCGAGATGTGACGGGTCTTCGCAAAATTTTGAATTCGTTTATATTGGTCCTCATCGAAAAGGACCATTGCTTTCTTCGTCAACGGCATTGAGCCACCCCCTCTATATCAGTATATAGATATATATCATATCCAGTCCTTCTGCGTCAAGAAAATAATCCGGACTCGACCAAAAAGTTTATGATTTGCTTTACGGTAAGGTGTAACGTACTACCCTTTCCACGCCGTAAAATCCATTTCAATCGCCACTTCCTTGGGAAGACGCGATACCTCTATCGTGGCCCGGGCAGGCGGTTCAGCGGGGAAATACCCGCCATATATCTCGTTCACCGAGGCGAAATCAGACATGTTCTTGAGATAGATCGTGGCCTTTACCACCTTTGACATGCCGCATCCGGCTGCCGAGAGTATGGCTTTGGCATTCTCCATAACCTGCCTGGTCTGGGCTTTTATGTCAACCTGTACCACATTTCCGCTTTTCGGGTCTATCGGTATCTGACCGGATACGAACACAAAGCCACCCGCCTCAACAGCCTGGGAATAGGGGCCGATTGCCTGGGGAGCATCGTCTGTTTTTATGATTTTCTTCTCCAAAATAACCTCCACATTATCTTTAACATAATACTTTAACTATTTATTATTATTGACTTGTTTACCACTCATGTAAACCATTATATATTTTCATTGCCGATGTCTCTCCGCACTCCGAACTCACATCCCTACCCTGTCCTGATCCTCTTCACGTCAATGACCCCTTTAATTGCCTCGATGTTCTTTATGATCCTGTTCAGATGCTCCACATCCCGTATGTCTATAGTAAAGTTAAGCATGGCTTGACGGTCTTCGTTGGTGGTAACCTCGGCGTGTGTAATGTTTGCCTCCGCCGCGCTGATGGATGATGAGACGCTGGCCAGGAGGCCTGGTTTGTCCTTGGTCTGGACCGAGATCTTGACCGCATGGGCCCCGGCCTGCAGATCCCCCCACGAAACCTCCACAAGCCGTTCCTTATCAAAGGTAAGATCGCTGACATTCGTACAGTCCACGGTATGGATGGCGACCCCCCTCCCCCTGGTGATGAACCCGAGTATCTTGTCGCCAGGCACGGGATTACAGCACTTGGAAAGATGGATAAGCATGTTGTCCATGCCGTTTATCTTCATGCCTCCGCTTACGCTGGCCGGCTTTGCGCGTTTAAAGAACGATCTCTTGGGCTTGGAGACCGGCTCGATGTGCACCTTATCCGGAGCAAGCTTGTTCGCGACCTGGAGGGCAGATACCTTGCCATAGCCGATGGCAGCCAGCAGGTCTTCGATCGTATTCTGGGACAGTTCTTTCACGACACCAAGAAGCTCTTCCGATTTGAAGAACTTTGAGGGGCTGAGCTCATGCTTGCGAAGCTCTTTTTCGAGCAGTTCCTTCCCCAGGAGCATGCTCCGCCTGCGTTCTTCGGTCTTGAGCCACGCCTTGATCCTTGTCTTTGCCCGGGAGGTCTTGACGTACTTGAGCCAGTCACGGCTCGGCGTGTGGCCCGTCTGGGTGGTGACCTCGACCTTGTCGCCGTTGCGAAGCTCATGTTTGAGCGGTACGATCTTGCCGTTCACCTTGGCGCCCACGCATTGATGCCCGATATCGGTATGCACGCTGTAAGCGAAATCCACGGGCGTTGAACCCATCGGCAGTTCCTTCACGTCCCCGCGAGGAGTAAACACATAGACCACGTCCGGGAACAGGTCGCCCTTGACCGTTTCCATGAACTCTTTGGCGTCCGGGACGTCCTTCTGCCATTCCAGGAGCTGTCTGAGCCAGGCATACTGCTGTTCATCGCGCTGACTGATGGCTGATTTTTCCTTATACCTCCAGTGCGCGGCGATCCCTTCCTCGGCAAGGCGGTGCATTTCATCGGTGCGGATCTGGAATTCGACACGCTCCCCCTTGGGGCCGATGATCGTGGTATGGAGCGACTGGTAGAGGTTGGATTTGGGCACGCCGATAAAGTCCTTGAAGCGGCCCGGCACCGGCGTCCAGAGCGAATGGATGAGCCCGAGGATGGCGTAGCAGTTCACCTTGGTATCGGTGATGATCCTGATCGCGATCAGGTCGTAGATATCTTCAAAGGCGATCCCCTGCTTCTGCATCTTCTGGTAGATGCTGTAAAAGTGCTTGGGCCTGCCCTTTACCTCCCCCTTATACCCATGCTCCCCGAGCTGCTGTTTCATGACCTCGATGAGCTCGTTGATGTAGGACTCGCGCTCGATACGGCGCTGGTTGACCTTACGGACCAGGTCTTCGTAAGCCTCGGGTTCAAGGTACATGAACGAAAGGTCTTCAAGCTCGATCTTGATCCGGGAAATGCCCATGCGGTTAGCGATGGGGGCGTAGATATCGAGCGTTTCCTGCGCAATGCGCTTCTGTTTTTCCGGAGGGAGTGATCTGAGCGTGCGCATGTTGTGAAGCCGGTCGGCCAATTTGATCAGAATGACCCTGATGTCCCTGGCCATGGCCACGATCATCTTGCGGAAGTTCTCCGCCTCGCGCTGTTCGCGGCTCTGGAGTTCAATGCGGGAGAGCTTGGTCATGCCGTCCACCAGTCCCGCGACCTCTTCACCGAACATCTCTTTGAGTTCTTTGGGTGTGGCAGTGGTGTCTTCGATGGTATCGTGGAGCAGGCCGGCTGCCACCGTGGCCGCGTCCAGCTTAAGATTGGCGAGAATGGCGGCCACTTCGATGGGATGGTTGAGATAGGTTTCACCCGAGAGCCGCGTCTGTCCCTGATGCACCTTGGCCGAGAAGATATAGGCGCGCCTCAGGAGGTCCACATCGGCATCGGGATTGTACCCTTGGATCCGCTCAACTATGTCTTCAAGGCGAACAGCAGGCATAATGTTTCAAACTCCAAATGGCGAAAACAGTTCGTAGTTCATAGCTCATAGCAACAGCAATAAACCATGAACTACGAGCTATGAGCTGTCAGCTATTATTTCTCCACTTTAATGTCCCTTAACTCCAACTCCACCGTCGTGTTCCCATTCCAGACATTGAGACGGGGAGTGAACACCGCGGCAAGCCGCGACCCGTCCCGTATCTTTTTGCCGAGAAGATGCCCGCCCTTAAACATAATAGCGTCCAAAGAAACGTCGCGCCCCAGGCGCGACTGCCGCAATCGCAGTTTGAGATGTTTCTTGCCCACGATCCGCGAAGAAACCACGCTGAGGTCCCGCGCGCCGAGCCGGGGTTCGGGATTGCCCTGTCCAAAAGGACCCAGTTTTTCGATCTGCGCCATCAGGTCGCGAGTCAACTCGTCGAGGGAGACGGCGCCGTCCACGGAGAGCGTACGCACGAATCCTTCAGGACCAATCCGCTCCAGCACAAGAGCGCTCAGCCGCTCGCGGAATCGGGGGATATTATCTTCCGCAAGGGTAAATCCGGCGGCATACTTGTGTCCGCCGAATCCCAACAAGAGGTCCGAACACCCGACCAGGCCTTCGTAGAGGTCAAAGCCGGGGATGCTGCGTGCGGAACCCTTGCCAACGCCGTCCCGGACGCAGATAAGCGCCGTGGGACGATAGAACTCTTCAACGATCCGCGAGGCAACGATCCCGATGACCCCGGCGTGCCACTTCCCGGATGACAGCACGAGTGCTCCCGCGGCATCGGTATCGATCGCGCGGCAAAGCCCGCGGGCGTCTTCCCAGACGGCCAATTCCACGGACTGGCGCTCCCTGTTCACCGCGTCGAGCGCAGAGGCCAGTTTCAACGCCTCTTCCGGCGAGCTGGTAGTAAGCAGCTGGAATGCCGCATCAGCCCTCTCCATCCTGCCGCTCGCATTGATCCTCGGCGCCAGGGTAAAACCGACGATACCCACGCCTATCTTTTTGTTGTTCAGACCTGATACCTGTTTGAGCGCCGCGATCCCCGGCCGCTGGGTATCCAAATCCGAAGACAGCCGGTCAAGTCCATGCCTCACCAGGATCCGGTTCTCGCCCGTGATCCTGCCCACATCGGCGATCGTACCGAGGGTCACGAGGTCGAGATAGTTCATCAGGCGTTCATCAATGCTGCTTGCGCCCAGAAAGGCCTGGGCCAGCTTAAAGGCAACGCCGACACCGGTCAGTCCGCTTACAAACTCCCGGAGGGCAGGCGAAACGCCTGAAGAAAGAAGCCCGGGGTGAAGGACCGCATACGCATTAGGGAGAATAAAATCGTCAGGGCCGTTTGAACCACGCTCCGGCGCCGGAGCGTGGTCGAATTCGTGGTGATCGGTGATGATCAGGTCAAGACCGATGGATCGCGCATGGCGCGATTCCTGAACAGCGGTAATGCCGCAATCCACGGAAATGACCAGTTGCGTGCCGGCGGTCTTTAATGTTTCGAGGGCCTTTGCATTCAGTCCATACCCCTCGGTCATTCTGTCGGGGATATAGCAGTCCACCTTCGCGCCCGATTGCTGGAGCGCCAGGAACAGGAGCGAAGCGCCGGTCACGCCGTCGACATCGTAGTCCCCGTATACCACGATCTTCTCACCACCGGCGATCGCCGAACGGATCCGTCCGACAGCCTTTTCCATCTGGCTGAAGATGCCCGGATCGGACATCGCTGACAGATCGCAGGCGAGAAACGTGCTTGCTTCCGAGGGATCGGAGATGCCGCGGTTGACCAGGAGCCGTGCGATGAGCGGGTGCAGACCCGCGCTTTCGGCAAGCGCGGCCGCCGCGCCGTTATCTGATTCTGCAAGGACCCATTTCATACGTCCGGGGCCCGCCGGGCTAACCCTTTGTGTTGTTGTCTTTTTTTGCGGCTTCGTCGGAAGAATCGGAAATGCCCTTTTTAAAACCCTTGATGGCCTTCCCGAGCCCTTCGCCGAGCTGCGGCAGGCGGCTCGCACCGAAGATGATTATTACGATTACCAGTATGACGATCAGCTCCGGCATTCCAAGTCCAAACATGTTGCCTCCTTGTATTCCTCTGGCGTATTGAGATTCTTAAACGACCGATGTTCGGGATCGAAGCTATCGATCTCAGTTTCACGTACATACCTTACTCGCGCTTCTCCGAAGATCCCCTGGACGTTTCGGGCGTCCCCCTGGAGCCTTTTCTCGATGAGCGGCAGCAGGCCTTTTGAGTAGATCGCATGAAGCGGCTCCACGCGCCCGGCGATCTTCGGCACAACAATGTCATGTCCATCGGCCAGACCGGCCATATACGCGATCAGGTCCGGGTTTAAAAAAGGCATGTCGCAGGCCGCCACAAAATTATATTCGTCCGTTGAATTGAGCAGGCCGGTATAAATGCCGGTGAGCGGCCCCCGTTTGTCAACGGCATCATTGATCGCAAGAGCGTCGTATGAGACATACGATGACGGAGCGTTGGTCACGATAATGATCCTCGGGAACACTGCGCGAAGCGCGCGCAAAACATGCTCGATCAGAGGAGCTCCCTCAAGCTTGAGAAATGCCTTGTCCCGGCCCATGCGGCGGTTTTCACCGCCTGAAAGAACAATGCCTGTCATGTGTAAAATTACAGCATTTACCGGGGCATGTCAACTGTGAAGTGTTTAAGGTTTTTCTGAATGTGGAGGTGAACAACGGGATACAACGTGTGCGGCAATCGTCGAAGTTGGAAAGAAGTACACTATATCGCGATGTCAGCTTTTCTTTGAGCTCTTGGAGCCTGCCCTCGAAATGTGTTATCGGGGGTCTTTTGCGGCCAACCTGAATATTTAGATTTTAAAACTACGTCCAAGCTCTTCTCTGTGACTTCTGTGCCTTATGTGGCAAAATATTCCTGCCGTTTTGAGTAGAATTTGATTCCTTATTTACTAAAGTTTCCCGCTCCGTGTATATTCTCTTTGCTGAAATCGAGAAAATGCGGTGGAAGTCACTTCTTTTCCTCAACCAAAACACGATAGGATTGCAAGTGATGGACAACGAAACCTCCGAACGACCGATGCCGTGTCATCGCGGATTCCGCCAGTTCAAGCTGAGCTTCAAAGTATTGAGCGCCCTTTCCAAAGAAGGTGACCTTCGCCGGTGTGATCTGAAGAGTTTCGACGCCGATCATCACTTTTTTGTTTATTTTATCCGCGTAGTCGAGCTCGTCTTGTGCGTGCGACACGAGCCCATCAGGACCTTCGGCAAAGTTCCTGTAGTCCATGATCGCGACATAGTCGTAGATATCCTGAACGCACTCGTTCAGCTTCCGGCGCTGCCCGTTCCACTCCACGTCTTCGATGCCGTCGAACCAGAACGGCATTGCCGGTCCCACAAGCAAACTCGATCCTGCCGCGGCCTTCATGCGCATGAATTCGGCGGACAGGTCCAGATACTGCCGGCCACGCAGCGGGCGCGCGGATGCCCAGTCGTCGAGAAGATATGGTTCTATATCAATGTTGACGCCGTCGAATCGCGAGGACGCATCAGGCGTGTTTTTGTTGAATTCGATGACTAACCCGAACATTCGTACTGCGGCGGCACGTTTCTCCGGAAGGATGTACTCCTGGGTGCGGAGATACGCGGAGCCAAGAAGCGCAAACACCTTGAACCCTCGCGCATGGGCGCTTGCGATAAGCTTCCGGTATTTCCTGGGCTCGTTCACAAGAATATTCCGGCCGTTATATTCGTCGGCATACAGATACATCGTCGAGATATGCTGCCGATCGAGAAACGTTTCTACGTCTCGCAGAGCCTCTTCCTTGTCGAGCATGCGGAAGGCGTCTTCCTCCCAGATCCAGACGGCGCGCGGGGCTGCGACGGCCGAGTGTCCCGGGACTATGAGCGCCGACCAGAAAACAAATATCGTGATTGCGATTAGGAAACACCGAGTGACGGTTCGGTTCATACTGTCATTCACTCCTTGAGAAGAGAAACCGGATTAGCGGGAGAGATATCTTGACAAAATACGTCTCCACGTATAATATCAAAGCATCCATAAAAGAAGGAGATTGCAGCAATGGAAATTACCGAGAATAAATTAAAAGAAATCCTTACTGAACAGCGAACTGAATTTCAGCATGTCGTCGGTATCTTCAAGGAAGACCTCGAATCAAAGATCAATCTCATTGCTGAGCAATACCAGGAAATCAAATCAGCGCAAATAAATCACACTGAGATGATCGGAGCTTTGCTGGAAGACGTACAAATCATCAAATCCGATGTTCAATTTCTAAAAGTCGAGCTGAAAAGAAAAGTCGATTATGACGAATTCGACGCGCTCGCAAAACGGGTTGCTCTGCTCGAAGCAAAAATTAGAAAATAAACGTTCCCAATCCTCTTCTGTTGCATTCCTTGCCGATAACATACCTGTTGTAAATGCCTGAAGTATTTTACTTCTCGCTGCGCCTCTTCCTTGTCGAGCATGCGGAAGGCGTCTTCCTTCCAGATCCAGATTGCGCGCGAGGCGGCGACGGCCGAGCGTGCCGGTACCACCGACGCCCACCATAAAACGAGAATCGCGATTGCGATTCGGTAACACAGTGTGACGGTTCGGCTCATCCTTTCATTCACTCCTCGAGAAGAGAAACCGGATTAGCGGCTTTGCTCTGATGGGTATTTGCTTTTCGGTATCTAAATATCATTCCGGAAACATTATGTACCGTTTGCAGATTGGGCTTAAGGTGAACTACTCGTACCGCAGCGCCTGGATTGGGTCCTGGAGCGCGGCCCTGCGCGCCGGGTACACGCCGAAGAACACGCCCACGGCCGCCGAGAACGTGAACGCCATGATGATGGACCAGGCCGCGCCTTCATCATCGAAGTGCGTAATTTATTTATCATCCATTATCCTCCAATCTGGGACATGGGAGATAATGCAGGATGGAGAGAAGAACCCTCTTGGAGAGTATGGCGTGCGGGTTTGGATAAGACAGCGCCCCGATATAGATTTTCCAGCTCATCGTCGGATGCGCCGTTCCTGAGCGAAGTTTTAATGTCTACTGATATTTCGGAAAACAGACAGGGTCTCAGTCTCCCAATTGCCGTGAGCCGTAGCCTGTTGCAGGAACCGCAAAAGCAGTCGCTGATAGGGCTGATGAAACCGATCATACCTTGTGCGTCCTCTATGCGGTAGTTTCGTGACGGCCCACCACCCTTGAACGGCAGCTTAACAAGTTTTCCCACTGAAGTCACACGCTCCCTGATCTCTTCCTTGCTCAGATAGGCATCGGGTTTCCATCTTTCACGGTTGCCAATAGGCATAAACTCGATAAACCGGATATGAACGTCCTTATGCAAAGTAAGGGCTGCAAACCCGGCAAGTTCATCATCATTGACGCCCCGCACCGGGACCACATTGATCTTCACCGGCGAGAGCCCGGTCCGTTCCGCTTCCGCTATAGCTTCCCATACTCGATCAATCTCGCCTCCCCTCGTTATCTTTCGGTATCGCTCCGCGATTAGGGTGTCGAGGCTGATATTCACCCGGTCGAGACCGGCCTTTTTCAGCTTCTGCGCCATGCCTGCCAGGCGTTGTCCGTTCGTGGTTATACTGAGATCTTTTATCCCGACGCTCTTGATCCCTGAGATAAGCTGGAAAATATCATTACGCAGAAGCGGCTCGCCTCCGGTCAGGCGGACCTTTCTGACGCCGTATTTGCCTGCAATGCGCACGATCCTGATGATCTCATCGCTGGTGAGAATTTCAGATTGGCCGAATTGTTTGAGTCCATTTTCCGGCATGCAATAGAAGCACTTCAAATTGCATCTGTCAGTGATGGAGATCCTGAGATAGTCTATCCGACGGTTGAACGAATCAGTGAGCACAGCTGCCCGCTCCGCGAACGGCAAATCCTTCTGTTTTGAATCCAGAGAAGTCATCCCAGCTTGCCAAAAGGACAGACCGGATACCTGCAAACGTCGCACTTCATACAGAGTCCACCATGGCCCAGCTCAGCCACCTCTTTTCGTCCTATCCGTTCACCAGCAAGTACCCGGGGAAGGACCAGATCGAAGATCGTGGTCGTTGCATACATGCCACAGGCGGGGATCCCCAAAATCGGAATCAATTTGGAGTTTTGAGTTCGGAGTTCGGAGTGAAACCATCCCGCTCCTTTATCCTCTCCCCCCAGGGGAGAGGGTGGGGTGAGGGGGGATTCCGCATTCTCAAGATAAGCAACCAAAAACATCGCTCCCAGCAAAACCGCTGAACCGTAGGTAATATCAATGGCGCCCAGCTCACGGATCGCGAACCGCGTTACGTCATCGGGGTCCACGGACATGCCGCCCGTGGTGATGAGCAGGTCAGCCCCGGCATTTAACAATTCCCGAAGCCTGTCCACAATGAATGCCTTATCGTCCGGCGCATAGTAGACGCCCACAAGCTCCCCGCCGATCTCCTCTATCTTCTTCGTAATGACCGGCGCAAAGGCGTCTTTGATTCTGCCGTGGTATACTTCGTTCCCGGTGATCACGACGCCGACCTTCGGTTTGCGCAGTTCTTTTACTTCGATGACGCCGGTCAGACGCGGAGACGGAGTAATGGGGTGACGCCGGGAAATCGGCGTCAGCTTCATTTTCTCCCTGTCCCCGTGTCGTCCTGTCCCCCTGTCCTGCCGTGCAGACTCCGCTATCCTTACCGCCTCCTCCACCACCACTTTCTTCACCACCAGCGGGATCGCCCTCGTTCCTGCGAGAGTCTGTCCTTTTTTAACGATTGTATTGTCATGAAGAGTTGCACACATAATCTCTCCAAGCATGTTGAATTTCAAAAGCGCATCACGATCTATTTTAAGAAGTCCATCACGCTCCGCAATGATGTTTATTTTTCCTTCCTTTGGTTCGCCCTTGATCGCGACCCCTTCGCCCATGAGCGCCTTGGCAATCGCGTACGCGGCATCGTTCTCGTGCATCTCGTCATCGGCGACCTGAAGCACGAATAGATGTTCCTTGCCGAGCCGCTGAAGGTGACAAACGTCCTCTTCGCGGATGACGTGGCCTTTCTTGAAGGCGCGTCCTTTAAATTCACCCGGCCTGATCTCGGTAATATCATGGGCAAGGACCGTGCCGATGGCCTGCTGAACGGGTATCGATTTTGTTCCTGGTCCTTGCTGATCATGAATGGTGTCACACATGGGCGCCTCCCTTGAATATTTTTCTGAACCGTTTATCGACGAGCTCTTGTATGCCTTTTTCCAGTGCCTCGTAATTCTTCAGAAACTTCCGCGCCTCAGCCGTCAAAACAGCGCCTCCGCCGTTCTTTCCCCCGGTTTGCCTGTCGATAAGCTTCACGCCGAGCCGCTCTTCCATGGCCTTGATATGGCCCCACGCCTTGCGAAAGGAGATATCAACTTCCTGCGCCGCCCGATTGATCGAACCGTAGGCGTCTATTGCTTCAAGGAGAAAACGCCTGCCGCGGCCAAACACAGGCTCACCGCCGACTTCAATCCAGATCTTTGATCTGATATCCAGGTCGTTATGGTTTTTTTGCATAACGCACCGCCACGAAGGGTTCTATTTCTTCATAGTAGCCGCCCCTGGCGCAGGCAACACACAGGACGTTGCCGTCCTGATAGCTTTCTCGCATGTCCTGGACGTGCTCGCCGCAGGAGTCACATTTCACTCTGCGCATCGGTCGTCCCGGCATGTCCTCTTGACGCAGCTTAACGGTAACTTCCATCACGTCAAAAAGATCCTCATCGGACATGACCTTATAAGCCTCAAGCTGTCCGGCATATTTATTCTCGATCTCCGGGTAACATGCCTTTGCTTTCTCCCGGGAATCCTCACGGGCAAATATCCGCACTGCCTTGTTTGTTTTGAGGTTGAGAAACGTCACCGCCATCTTGCCGTAATCCATAAACTTCATGGTCCGTCGCCCGAGGCTGCATCCCGTGACCGACTGGACCGCGTCCGTGGCGCACCGGTCCATTTCAACGAAAACGATGATGTTCTTCCGGTCTTTGCCCTTCGGGTCGCTGATGCCTATTTCGCGCAGTCCGAGCATGGACATCCTCACCCCAAGCACCTGTCCCGCGCACAGGTGACCGTGCACTTTTACAGACCCGGCCAGCAACTCCTCGAATAGTGATGCACATTGCGTCTGATGCTTCATCCGCATTACCTTTCTCCTTCATCGAAGAAGGACCGGTAAAACCGCTCAGCCCGTTCACGGTACTTCGGATAGATCCTCTTCGAATCAGCATCAACAGCCGCCCGGTCTATTCCGTTCTCATGGGCAAACCATTTCCGCACAATCTCGGGAGTGACCTCTATATGGAACTGAAGAGCATATACCCTCCGGGAGTACCGGAATGCCTGATTCGGAAATATCTCCGACGACGCCATGCACTCAGCGCCCTGCGGCAGATCAAAAGTATCTCCGTGCCACTGAAACACCTGCGCCATGTTCTTCCTGTCCACGGCAAGCGCCGCTACGCACGGATCGTCCATTCCTTCGGCGGTCAGCGAAACATCGTACCAGCCTATCTCCTTCATGCCCCCCGGAAACACTTTGGCGCCAAGCACGTGCGCCAGCATCTGCGCTCCGAGGCAGACGCCGAGCACCGGCCGGTCCAGCCTGATCGCCTTCTCGATCAGCGCTGCTTCCTGTGAGAGGAACGGATGGAGCTGCATCTCATATACCGCCATGGCCCCCCCCCATAATGACCACATGGCTGTAACGGTCCACGTCCGGCGCTGGATCTCCGCGGTGCAGCTCCACGATATCATACGGGATCGACCGTTGTTCTAAATGATCTTCGATCGTACCCGGTCCCTCTGCCGCATCATTCTTGATGAAAAGTACCTTCATAGCGTCTAACGCTCCTTTGACAATGTCCTGACATACGTCACGATGTCGGTAATGTCCTGATCACTGAGACCGACGCCCTTTTTACCGAACGCGGCCATATGGGTCCCGGCCCTTCCGTCACGGATGGTGATCGCCAGAAAATCAGGTTCCGCGTCCTTCTGGACCACGGGGTTCCGGAGGTTCAGCCCGACCCCGCCCTGCCCCCTGGCCCCATGGCAGCTGATGCAACGGACATTGTACAGTTCCCGGCCATGCGCGACATCGCCCTTGTACCCTGCAGAGCGGAACGGTTCCGGCCGCTCTCCAAGCCTGCTTCTCGTTATGTAGGCGACGAGGGTATCGACTTCCCGGTCCGTCAATCCGGCTGCCGCGGTTTTCCACGCTGTCATCTGCGTACCGGCCCTTCCTTCTTCAATGACCTTCTTGAGATAGGGGTTGCTGGCCGCCTTCAGAAAGGCCGGGTTCATGATGGCGGGGATGGTCCTCTTAAAGACCTCGTCGTTCACGCTCTCCTTTCCTGTCGTATGGCAGGAGATGCAGTACATATTGTACAGGGTCTCACCGTCGTCCACCCGATCTCCTGCTGCTGCCGGAGACTCCCTGATGCGGCGATATTTTTTCGGCATCTCGCCGCTTCGCAGGGACAGGATATAGGTGGTCAAGAGATCGGATTCCTGGTCCGTGAAATCGGACTTCATCTCGCTCCCGAGCACCAGGTTCCTGGGATCGTCGAAATGCTGTTTCATCCAGGAGTAGACGGTCTTCTCTCCTTTTACGGAAGGCATGGCCATGGGCGAGGTCATGGGAAAATAGGCTATGGGTTGCGAACCGACGCCGTCGAGGGCCTTGCCGAGCACGCCGCCGATGTTGTCGAGCTTGTGACATCCCTTGCAACCCTTTTCCCTGAATATCTTCTCACCCTTGACGAGTTTTTCCCCGCCCCGGTCCTTCAACATGCCGAGATCATGGCAGGATGCGCAAGCACTCTGAATATACTCCAGAGGGATGATGGGATGGTCCCAGTGCATCGCGTGCCCGAGGCCGTGGGCCTCCTTTTTGTTCGTGGCCCTGCCCTGGCCGTAATGGCATATGGTGCATCCGAAGCGGTCCGGTGGATGGTTCTTCAAATAGTCGCCGCTGTGCTGCGCAAGCGGCTCCGCAGCGCCCGCCATAAGAGGAATTTCAACGCCGATATGGCAACTGGTGCACCGGTCGACAACGCCGAGGCCGCCAAGATAGATCTGCTGCAGCTCAACGGTCATGGCCCGCGCCTTGTCCCTGGTCTCAGGATCCTGTGCGTTCTTCGCCAGGGATTCCTGGAAGGCAAGCTGATAGTGTTTCCACTCAGGCGTAGCCTCCCGGTACGCGGCAAGCGCCGAGTAGAGAACAAATATCACCGCAGAGAAAAATAATAGCCACAAATAAAACCGGTTGCGCATAGGATCCCTCTTTACCCCGTTCGAGAACGTTTCCTCCCACGGGATTTACGTGCGTGGGTTTATATTCAAATACCGCCTGCGGGCAATTGCTGATCGCAATTGAGTTCCTCTTCTATCACGCCGCCTGGAGCATCTCGGTTGATTTCCTTTTCATATCCTGCAACAGCTAATCCGTGGATCTCACATTCCGCGGAGAGAACAGCGTGAAGGAACTTCCCGAGATTCTTATAGTAGTCCTCGCACTCAATTCCCCTGATACGGCTGCTGAAGAAAAAACCCCACCGTGCAAGATGCTCATGCAAAAAATTTTTCTGAGCTTCCCGGACGATCGACAGGTGTTCATCCTGATGGTTTTCCCCGGCATAGAGCTCTTTGTATGCGAGCAGCGCCATGAATTCAAGTTCCACGGCAACATGGTCGACCGGCTCCCGGTGTTCCGCCCCATCGCTTACATCATAACCGAAGGCCTGGTAAAAACCGGCGATATCGGCGAGTTCGAAGGGTTTCCTCGATATCTTCTCCTGCAAATACTCCGTCTCATACGGAGAAATCAGTCTTCCCATATCGAAGATGCGCAGGTGCTCGGATTCCATGTCCCTGACCCTGTGCCTGTTCGCGAGAAAGGATGACTTGAAAGCCTTCATCATCGAAGATACATCCCCCTCAGGCAGGTCGCCGCACGCGGACAGTAGGTCTTCGATTTGTATCCAATTTCCCTCTTGCGGATACGCAAACCCGAGCGACAGGGTTTTATAGAGATAGATCGTTCCTATCGTCATGGTTCGACCTTTACCTCGGCCCATGCCGGGCTGACGGACTTTCTCCCTGCAGACTCTTTTCGGCCGCCTTCCCATACGGCAAACGCCACGGGCATTTTTTCTCCCGGCTTAAACTGCACGCTGCCGTGGTCCCCGACCGTCAACGGCCTCCTGAATACCATGATCCACTCTCCCTTATTCCACTCAGCGTCACCCGACGTGTTCTCGATATTCGTCGACTTCAGGGTCCCGCTGCCTTCCGCGAACAGCTCCTCGACGATCTCTTTATGAGGAACAGAAAGAGGGTTTCCCGCAGCCTTACCCGGAATGAAGATGTCCTTCTCGGCCTGCGTTTTCTCGGTCCCCGTTCCCTTTACAGGATAATCGAACTGATAAATGTCCACGGTCATGTTCGGATAAGCTGTCTTGACGGTCTGGAATCCTTTTTTCAGGTCCGCGCTCCTCCAGGCCTTCCAGTGAAGTATGTGCACCGGTTTCCCGGGCTCTCCCATAAAATACTCGGGAAGCGGGTCTTTTTTGACCGGAAACTGGAGGGCAACACCGTCCGAAAAATTCATGATCTTCGGATCGTCATTTTTAGTCAGGTCTTTCCATACCAGCCTGAAAGCGATGTATTTTCCGTCATGGACCGACTGGACCTGGATCTCCTTCACCCCCACATCCAAGGGCTTCGGGTCTACGAGAAACTGCCTTTGGAGCGGCTGATTATACGGAGCGGCCGTTCTCCACACAGTGTCGTTCAGTCCGACTTTGCCCACATCGACCGTTACGCGCACGGAGCTGAATTCAACGAACTTCTTGTCCCCGGCAGAGGCCGAAGCTGCAACAAGGGCTATGCCGAAGAAGAGAAATAATGTTTTTCTGATCATGGAAACCTCACTCTCCTGTTACGGCGTATTGTGCCGATAGACGTGGATTTTTTTGTCATAGTACTCCCTGATATACATGGGTTCCGTCAGGGGCACATTTACCACTTCATTCCCCTTTTCGTCATAACCGTAGGCATGGTCCGCATCCACTTTGAACGAATCCAGTCGTTTCTCCATGCTGCCGAACAGCACCAGCAATCCCTTCAGCGTCTGGTCGTCCTTGATGGCTTTATAGGCCGCGATCGCCTGGCCTGCGCCCGGGCCGAACATCTGCTCCAGATAAGGCAGGGGCGCGTGGATCGGCGGAATATAATAGGTGTTCGGTTCCGTGCCGAATTGCGGGTAGAGCGGGAGCGCCAGCTTTCTCTCATGCACGAGATAATCGATGGGGTTATCCTTCCGCGACTGTTCGGGTGTGCTGACAAATCCAGCGAGCCTGATCTTGCCGATGCAGTTCGTCACGCACTGCGGCATGTCGCCCTGTTCGACCTTGGGATAGCAGCCGATGCATTTCTCGCTGATCCTCGTTTCGACATTGAACATCGATTTTTTGTAGGGACAGGCGCGGACGCATTCGCGGTACCCGCGACAGCGTGACTGGTCGATCAGCACGATGCCGTCTTCTTCCCGCTTGTAGATGGCTTTCCTCGGGCACGCCGAGAGGCAGGCGGGATACGTGCAGTGCGCGCAGGTCCTCGGGAGGTAGTACATCCATATCCGGTGGGGCATCGTGATCCAGTCCCCCTGGTTGACCGTGGCGGCAACCTCGTCCTCGCCGATGTTCGGGTGCGCCCAATCGTCATCCTCGGCAAGATATTGGAGGATCTTCTCATCCTTCTCCGCCGCCTCAAAAAGGGTCTTGCCCGCATATTTGTCGCCGATCCATTCCTGGAACCCGAGCTTTGCGAGGATCCCACGGTCCCATCCCATGGGATAGCCGCCGTAGGGCTTGGTCTCCACATTGTTCCAGAACATGTACTCCTGCCCTTTTCCCGACGTCCAGGTGGTCTTGCACGCAACGGAGCAGGTCTGGCACGAGATGCACTTGTTCAGATCGAAGATCATGGCCCACTGTTTCTTCGGCCGGTGCTGGGGGTACAGGTACGCTGCGTTCCTTCCCAACTGCCAGTTATATACTTTTCTCATTTGCATTCGCTGATATCTCCTTATGCTTTTTTGCTCTTTATGTATCCACCCTGGATAAAGGCCTTCATGGCATCATCCTCGTGGGTGGGCCGTATGTTTTTGGTCACGGGTTGCCACGGGCCTTTGCCGCCGATGCCGCCGTTCTCGGCCTTCGTGATCTTCGCGAAACCTTCCCGGGGCGCGCCGTTTGCGCAATGGATGTCCGGTGCAAACCCCTTGCCCATCTTCTGGCCAAAGGCGTCCTTGCGGACAAGCGAGTCCGTCAGGAGCGTCGGTCTGAGCCATGCCCGGGTGCCGCTCTGGTGGCTGCCGTAGCGGAACATGGCCTGATAGTTGGTCTCGGGGTTCTTGGCGAGCCCATCAGGCCGCGTCTCGTGTCCCTTGACGCTTCCGAGGGTTGCCCCAAACATGTTGTACCACATGCGCGTCACGCCGCGGGGCGTGCCCCAGTAATACCGGGCGCGGCACAGAAGGCGTGCCGTCTTGTGCTCCTCGGTCCCGGCCTTGGCGTTCCGATAGGGTCTGTCCGAAGGGTCATTGTCGATATGGACATAATCGCCGTCCTCAATGCCCAGTTCCTTTGCATCGAGGGGATTCATGTCCACGTACCCTTCGGTCACGAAGGGCATGCGCTTGTCGCGGCGGTACACATCGCCAAAAGGTCCGAACCACACAGCCACCATATCGGTATCCCCCGCCGTCGTATGCGTGCAGTGGCGGTACTTCGGCGTATGGAAGATGAACTTGAAGCCCTTGGAAATGAGCGGGTGCTTCGTCTTCATAACCTCCTCGGAAGAATACTGGATGTTTCTCACCTGGCGCGATTCCGTTGAAAGGTCTTTTGAAGAGAATCCCCAGTCCTCGGGCCGCTTCGGCCGGATCGCAGGATGCCTGCCGACGATCACATTGGGCTCATGGAACGTTGAATCGATGGGTTCCCGGTAGACCGGGATATTTTCGCCGTGTTCGATCCATTCCGTTTCGAAGCGATAGAACTCCATTCTGCCTGACTTGGTGTACCACAACTTGTCTTCGTGCACCTGTTCCCAGCTCCCGAGCCGGGGGTAGGTCCTGTTGTTCATCAGGGCGGGAATGCCGTCCTTTGCCTTTGTCTCCAGGTCCGGAAACTTGAACCCCGCCAGGCCCTGAGAACCGTCGAAGATCCTCTGGGCATAGACGCTGACCTTGTCCTCATGCACAAACTTCCAGTAATCATCGAAGCGCCTGTCCCTGGTCAGCTTCCCGAGGGCGCCGGCGAGCCCGGCGAGTATCTCGATGTCGGGCTTGGTATCGAAGACCCTCGGCAGCGGGGTCCGGGGATGCACCTGTACAAAGGAGTTAGTGCAGGAAGCGCTGAAATCAGGCTGCTTGAATTCGGCGGCAAAATCGCAGCCGTAGACGATGTCAGCATACTCGCACGAACCGTTCCACCAGTATTCGGCCACGGCGATCATCTCGATCTTCGGCAGGGTGTTGTTCACCACGTCGTAATGCCACTTCGCGTTCCCGAGCAGCGAGTTCGAGTTTGCGAACATCATTAACTTGGTCGGCGTGTTCAGATGACCTTTCCCGCTGAACAAATGACCGCCGACTCGGAGAGGACGGTCCCCGTAGTTATAAAAATGAGCTGACTCATACACGGTATAATATTTTTTATGCGCGGGTTTTGCGGGATCAAGCTCTATGTTGAAGGGGTCCTCCGCCACATACGCCCCGACGCCGTTCAACAACGCCACCTTGTAGTTGCCCGCGAAGCTCCCCACATTGCCTCCGGGAAAACCGAGGTTGCGGGTCATGGCCGCCACGAACAGCACGGCGCGGTCCTTCAGGTCGGCATTGAAATACTGGTTGGAGCCCATGCCGCAGGCAAAGAGGGTCCCCTCGGGACGGGACGCGATGTCCCGGGCGAGCGAGATGATCGCCTCCTTCGGCGCCCAGGTGATCTTCGAGGTCTGCTCCGGCGTAAAGCTTTCGTCGATATACTGTTTCATGAGGTCGAACACCGGCCGCACCTTCACCGTCTTGCCCTTGAGCGTGGTTACCTCAAAGGTCCCCTCAAGCGCCGGGTCGATGCCGAACTTCTTGCCGAAGTCCTCCCGGCTGACGGAGGCGGGCTTCCTCGTCTGCGCGTCCCAGACCACGCAGTCGCTCCATTCAGCTGCCATCTCTTCCGTCACGATCTGTTTGTCATGTTCAAGAACATGGCTGATGAAGGGATCGTTCTTTTTCATCACGACCGTGTCCTTGGTCAGCGCTTTCTTTTGATACCCCGGGATCACGTCCTCGGGCCGCAGCATATCAAGGGTGTCCATTCGCACGAGGAAGGGCAAATCGGAATACTTCTTGATATGATTCGCATCGTACAGCTTTTCCTTGATGATGACATGCGCGACGCCAAGCATGAGCGCCGGGTCCGTACCGGGACGGATCACGATGATCTCGTCGGAGCGGCAGCCGGTCGCGGGATATTCCACGGACACGTTCACGACCTTCGTCCCTTTGAGACGCGCCTCGGTCAGCCAGTGGCTATCGGGCATCTTCGTCGTGATCCAGTTCATGCCGAGTAAGAGTACCATCTGTGCGTGCTCGACGCTGTTCAGATCGAACTCGTTGGTCTGCATGCCGAGCACCATGGGATGTCCGGGTGGGAGGTCGGTGTGCCAGGTGTAGCTGTCCCAGCCCCTGCCGCCGAGCGATTTCTCGGGGCCCGTACCGCGGATCTTGTCGTCTAAAAGCGCCAGCATATTGCAGAAGCGATAATAGCCGAAGATCCTCGTTGCACCGAGCAGCGACATGCCGCCCCTGATCTTCAGTACCTGGGTCCCCGCCTTTTTCATGGGATCGAGCATGGCGGGGTCGTACCCCTGCCGGGTGAGACGGTCGAAACCCTTGTCACCGGAGTACGTCTCGGCAATGTTGTTCAAGGCCGCGGCGCTCATCGTGAAGGCCTCGTCCCAGGTGATCTTCAGCCATTTGTCCTGTCCGCGCTTGTCGAAATATTCCTTCGGCGGACTGCCGGTCTGAGAATCCCTCGGCATTCCCTTGTCGACCCAGTCCTTGAAACCCTTGCGCACCATCGCGCCTTTTATACGCCGGTCTCCGTAGAGGCGGCGGGCAAGGCCCAGCCCTTTCTGGCAGGCGCGCGGGTCCCACCGATGGGACGCGCCGTTGCCGTACAGATCCTTGGCCTCGCCGTACCGGTACGAGGGGCTGATGCGGGTGACCACCCCGTTTTTCACGTGCGCCTTCAGCAGACAGTTGTGCGTGTCGTTCGGCGAGCAGAGAAAGTGAAAGTGGCTGTCCTCTTTATAGATATTCCGGTAGACGGCTTCCCAGTTCCTGTCCGGATAGAATTCAAGGGGGTTGTCTGATTTCGGTTTCAAAAAGGTGAACAGCTTGGTATCGCATCCTGAAAGCAGGATCCCCGCCCCGGTGCCGGCGGCAATCGTCAGGAACTTTCGCCGGGAAAGACCATCGGTACTTTGATCATCATCTTTTTTATTATTCATAAAGACACCTCTTAAGTACAAATTTCAAATCACAAATCACAAAAAAACAAATAAGCTCCAAGCTCCAAAATTCAAATTTCCAAACGTGTGGTATTTAACGATTGGTGCTTTGAATTAATTTGTAATTTGGTGCCTGATATTTGATGCTTGTTTCTCGTCTAATGCACCGGCCACTGGCTCTTCGACCAGAAGAAGCCCCAGTTCGGTCCTCGAAGCTCCGTCCCCACATAGGTGAGAATTATGTAGCTGACCAGAAACATCGTGAACAGGGCGATAGCGCCCATCCTCGTGGAGCCTGTTTTCCTGATTATGAGGAGCGACCAGGCGATCATGAACCCGACCCAGATGGTGCCCGGGTTAACGAGGGTGATGAGCAGCTGCGGCACATTCGGCCACCAGTTCCTGAGCCACCCGAAGTTGATCACGAACGCCAGGAGCGCGATGAGCACGCTGGCCCCCGCGACGAGGGCCCGCAGCGCCACGGCCTTGCCCTCCTTCCCCGAAAACCAGATGCCCACATGAGCCTGTTCCCGGTCCAGGTATGGGATGAGGCCCAGTCCCAGGAGCGCAAGACTCGGCAGGCCGACGCCGCCCATGAACGCGGAGTAGGACAGCAGCTCCTGAAGCCCGAGGAAATACCAGGGCGCCTTTGCCGGATTTTCGGGGATGAGGGGGTTGGCAAGTTCCTTGAGCGGCGCATCCATATAAAATGAATAAACGATTACAGCGGCAAGGCAGAGGAAGAAGACAGCGGCTTCGGCAAGCAGGAGATTCGGCCAGCTCAACACGGTATTCTCGATATCCTTGTCAACGGCGGGCGTTCTGCCTTTTGCCAGCTCCATGAGGCCGTAGGTTTTGTTCGTGCTGAAGATGCCGCCTTTTTTCTGCGGCAGCGTCAGCCTTTCCGCGGCACCGGCCGTGGTCAGGAAGTTTTCCGGCTTCGTGAGTCCGCCGTCCTTCCGGATCCTCCAAAAATGCGCGCCGAGAACGAGGAACAGGATGAGCGGCAAGAGCATGATATGAAAAAGATAGATACGATTGAGCGATTCCTTGCCCGGGGCCAGTCCGCCAAGAAGCAGTTCCTTTGAAAATCCGCCGATGTCGGCGAACTGTGTGATGCCGAGGGAGTCGGTGATCTCTTGCGGCGAATTGATAATGTTCGAAGTTATGACGAGGGCCCAGTAGGACAGCTGGTCCCAGGGCAACATGTAGCCGGTGAGGTTGATCCCAAAGGTGATGACCAGGAGCACGATGCCGATCAGCCAGTTGAACTCCCTTCCGTTCTTGTATGAACCGGTATAGAAGACCCTCGCCATGTGGAACAAAACGAACAGGATCATTCCTTCGCCGGCCCACTTGTGCATGTTTCTGACCAGCTTGCCGGAGAAGACGACATAGGTGATGTCTTTTACCGAATTGTAGGCATTTTCGATCGAGGGATTGAAATAGATCATGAGCAGGACACCCGACAGCACGGTGATCAGGAGCAGAAAGAACGATGCCAGTCCCAGGCCCAGCGTGTATGCCGGCCTGAGCGTATTGACGTGCGTCTTGACCCCCTGCACGTGGAGGAAGAAATTATTGAACATGACCGCCGAGCGCGACCGGTCGGACGTTGGCCTGCCGCTTCTGAGAAACGAACCAATGACAGCCTGTTTCAGTTCTTTCAGGTTTTCCTTCATGCGGTCCATTCCGGAACGGTTCAACTCGCTCATCCGTCGTCTCCCTGTTACGCGATCAATTTTAACGTTGTTCCCGCTGGCACAGCGCTCGCCGTGTCAACCATCAGACTCCCGTCCATGCTCCGGCTGATCTCGAGCCAGGCAAGGTTCCGGGGAGCGGGGCCGCCGATGACCTTGCCGTTTTCATCATACTGTGAACCGTGGCAGGGGCACTGAAAACCGGTCTCCGAAACGGACACGATGCACCCGAGGTGGGTGCAGACGCTCGATATGGCGTGAAGCCCTTCATCAGTGGAGAATATAAATACGCCCTTTTCATCGAGCTTCTTTACCGTGCCCACGGGAAAGTTCTCCGCCTTGCCGATCTTGAACTTTGTCGCCTCTTCGTAACGGACATTGGGCTTTGACATCCTGAACATACCTCCGAAGAGTGCCAGTGCCGAGAGAACGACCATGCCGAATGAGGCCGTGCTGAGGAAGTCCCGCCGTGTTACGCCTTCTTTTTCCTGTGTCCCGCTATTCACTCGTCAACACCTCCTTAAAGGTAAATCGCTCCATGGTAATGGCTTCCACCGGACACCGCGCGGCGCAGAGGCCGCACCGGATGCACCGGTCCTCATCTTTAATGATCGCCGAGCCCGTGCCCGCGGGATCGCTTCCATACCGGTTGCGGTACAATGCCGCCAGGGTCTCATCGCCTTTTATGCTCTCGATACTGACGAGCCGCAGACAGTACTCGGGGCATACATCGGCACAGCCTCCGCACAGGATGCACCGGTCTCCGTCGAAGATCGTATTCACGGCGCAATTCAGGCATCTGCCGCCCTGCTCACCGGCCATGTCTTTCGCGAACCCCTTTTCGACGACGGTCCCGCCCTTCAGCCGGTCCTCGGCAATCTCCGCGGGCACCTGCCGCCTTCTCACCTTCTCATAATCCACCGGATGCCACACCTGATTGCCCGGAAGAGCCTCATGCTCTTCAGTTGTACGGATGCTCAGGCGAATTCCGCTGATATACTCGTGCATGAGGAGTGCGACCTTCTTGCCGCTGGCCACCGCGTCGATAACGAGCTTCGGTCCGTACGCGAGGTCTCCTGCCACGAACAGACCGGGAACCGATGTGGTGCTGTTGTCGGGACCGACCTTGATCGCTCCCCGCTCGGTCATGTGCACATCAAGCCCGCACTGTTCAAGGAATGACAGGTCATATGCCTGACCCACGGAAAAAATGATCGTGTTTGCGGGAAGAGTCATGGTATCCGATTCGTCGTACCGGGGATTGAATTTCCCTTCACTGTCGAATACGGAGATGACCTTTTTGAAAAGCATCGATCGCACGGCCGCCCACTCATCCAGATTGATCCGGTCCGGCCCGAAGCTGTTGAAACGCTCGATACCTTCCTCGGCGCCTTCTTCGATCTCGATCCTGTCGGCAAGCATGTGTTCGAAGTCTTCAAGGCATACCAGCGAGACCGACTTCACTCCCTGCTGCCGGATCGCCGTCCTTGCCACGTCATAGGCCACGTTGCCGCCTCCGACAACCACGACCTTCGGCCCGATTATTACCTCATTGCCGACGGAAACATCACGCAAAAAATCAGCGCCGCCCAGGACCCCTTTGCCTTTCGAGCCTTCGACAGGAATGATCCGTGCTTTCTTTGCGCCTACAGAGAGGAGCACCGCTGCGGACTCATCGTAGAGTTTTTTCAGCGATACGTCCTTGCCTATCCGGACCCCAAGCATGATCTCCACGCCAAGGGCCTTTATCGCATCGATCTCGGCCTGAAGGATATCCCGGGGAAGCCGGTACGCCGGAATACCGACTGCGCACATCCCTCCCGCGACCTTTTCCATTTCGTAGATGATCGGCGAATACCCCATAAGTGCCAGTTCATGCGCGCAGGCAAGACCGGCCGGTCCCGCGCCAACGATAGAGACGGGTTTGTCCTTCTTGCGCGCGGACTGCAGTATGCCTGATATCCCGCTGCCCGCCTTCCTGATCTTCTCTATGATATTCGCTGCAAATCTGTTTTTGTCTTGTTGTATTTCCACGCCATATCGTTCAGTAACGAAGCGCTTGAGCGCTCGTATGGAGACAGCCTCGTCGATCCATCCCCTGCGGCAGGCCAACTCGCAGGGCGCGGCGCATACCCTTCCACAAATGGATGCCAGTGGATTCGGCATCCGGGCTATCCAGTAGGCCTTCTCATAATTACCCGCCGCAATTGCCTGCACGTATCCGCGTGAATCAGTATTCACCGGACAACCCGTCTGGCACTTGATATTCTGTTTCCAATAACGATAATCAGGAATGACCACATGAAATGACGGCTTTGACATGTAAATACCCCGGCCTGCTGAATTAAGGTATAAGCAAGCAACGCGATTATATCATAAGCAACAGCAGGCTCTCCTATGATGTACGTCATAGAAATGCAATTTGTAGTTAATGCAAAGCTGCAATATTAGGTTGGATGAAGAACAAGTGTCTGTTCAACAGCTGTAAAATAAAGATATGAAGTGCTCGACTATGGTTTTTGAAAGGTTTCTAACGCAAGGAAGTTTTAGAGATGATAATAGTTAGTTTATACCGAGAAAAGCCCGTCTGCAATACATACTAAGTATTAATTTATATGGTCCGATCGCAATTCAGGCCATTACGGTATTCGGTAGCATGTTCAGATATCAACGGGCTGTTGCCCAAATCACTTTACGACGAAAATGTCATTCTGAGCGCAGCGAAGAATCTCGCATTTCCAGAAACGTGCGATCCTTCACGGAGTTTACCCTGAACGAGAGATTCTTCAGTCGCTTCGCTCCTTCAGAATGACAAAGTGAAGGGTTCAGAGTGACAAATTTGGGTTTGGGCAACAGCCCGTCAATGAAGGAGCTACTCGTACCGCAGCGCCTGGATGGGGTCCTGCAGCGCGGCCCTGCGCGCCGGGTACACGCCGAAGAACACGCCCACGGCCGCCGAGAACGTGAACGCCATGATGATTATTACGATTACCAGGATGACGATCAGCTCCGGCATTCCAAGGCCAAACATGTTGCCTCCTTGTAATCCTCTGGCGTATTCAGATTTTTAAACGACCGTCTTGCAGGATCATAGCGATCGATCTCCGCATCGCTTACATATCTCACTCGCGCATCTCCGAAGATACCCTGGATCTGCCGGGCGTCCTCCTGAAGCCGCTGCTCGATGATCGGCAACAGCCTTTTCGAGTATATCGCATGGAGCGGTTCCACACGCCCAGCGATCGTCGGTACGACAATGTCATGTCCATCGGCAAGACCGGCCATATAAGCGATCAAGTCGGGATTTAAAAAAGGCATGTCGCAAGCCGCCACAAAATTATATTCATCCGTTGATTTGAGCAAGCCCGAATAAATGCCCGTAAGCGGACCCCGCTTTTCAACGGCATCGGTGACGACGACAGCCTCGTATGAAGCATAAGCCGAAGGATTATTGGTCACGATGATGGTCCGCGGAAAAATGCCGCGAAGCGTCCTCAGAACATGCTCGATCAGAGGGATCCCGTCAAGTATGAGAAATGCCTTGTCCCTGCCCATCCGGCGGCTCTCCCCGCCTGCCAGTACGATACCGGTCATGGGTAAAATTACAGCATTTACCATGAGGTGTCAACTAAGAACTTGAAATGCATTCGCTGGTTTGCCGTTATTCTGGTCTCGCAATGCATCAACAAAATAGGACCATCAAGGATCAATTAACCAGTCGTTCACAGGCGCATGGAAACTCAAACTATAACTTTACATTGACATCGACCCTGTTTACTTTTAAAGTGAACTTATGAAATTGCAAGCATTACTTGTTTTTCTGGTTCTCACCTTCGGTATTTCTGATCCACTATCCTTGCTCCTGGACTATCATAAAGAACGTCCACCGCCTGTCTAATCAGTAGCATGAAACCACACGGACTGAGCCTTCTTCCGGACAAAAGCGCATATGCTCCTGGCCGTGTTTTTCATCCCGGTTCCTCCGAGTGACCATCGATAATCATCGTTGCATTTGGTGATGGTTATTTTTCAGCAACATCAATTGACCAATTTAGGGAGGCCGCCAATGTTATTCCATAGACATATGATAACACCACTTTACGTCATGTTGATGATGCTTATGATGATACCATCCGTTGCTAAAGCGGATGACTTTGTGGATGCGATAAAGGCTGAGAGGGACAAAACGCGTGCTTTCCTTGTGGAACTCGGGGCAACAAAAGATGAGGCAGCTAAAATAGTTCCAAAAGATGAGGATTGTGCAGCATGCCATCTTGACCATTTCAAGGAGTGGGCCAAGGACGCACCGCACTATCAGGGAATATCCTTTGCCAGGGTCGCCTACAACCATTTTGTCCGGGACATGAAGGCGAATGGGCTGAAAACCGATCAGAAGGTCATGGCCTCCTGCGACCGCTGTCATGCCCCCACCCTTCATCGATACGGGTCTGCGAAACTCTATGAAGCGATCACAAATGTTATCGGCGAAGATACGGAAGATGCAAAGGTGAAGGGGAATGAAAAAATCACCGCCCTGAAGTCCATCGGCGTGGGCTGCATTGAATGCCACACGGCCCAGATGACAGGCAGCCAGGACGGACCCCGTCATGGCACCAAGAAAGACGCAAAATCGCCCCATAAAACTAAGTATGCCCCGGAAATGGCAAAAAGCGAGTTCTGCGGCAAATGTCATGCTATGAACCCAAAGGATACCGAAGCAATCAGGAGCGCCAAGATCGGAAAGACTCAACTTATATGGTGCGCGCTCAATTATGACGACTGGAAGCTCGGTGGTTCAAAACAACAGTGCCAGGAATGCCACATGGAAAAAACAGGCAACCGGCATATTCACTCTTTCCCGGGGGCGAATAACACCGAATTCCTGAAAAAGGCAGTCGATATTTCCGTTTCGGGAATGATGCTGGGCAATGATGTCGCTGGAGTAAGGGTCTCTGTGCATAATAACGCCGGACATATCCTGCCGGAAGGCTGCATCCTCGGAGCGGATATCGTGCTGGCTCTCACGGTGAAAGATGACACCGGGAAAACAGTACTTTCCACGGAGCGGACCTGGTATTCCCAGTCAAAAGGCTTCCTCCCCTTCGTATTCTCGCCTGAATTGAAAGAGGTGCCGAGAACGCCGGCGGTCTGGACAGTCGACGACTATATCCGCTCCAGTGCCCTCCAAATCGGCGACAATATCGTTGACACCAGCTTTTTAGTCCCAACAGGAACGAAAAAACTGACTGTAGACGCCGATATGGGCTACCGTCAAAAAGGAAAGACGGTCCCGATGATGAAGGTCACCAAAGAAATAACGCTGTAAGTAAAAACGAGGGGGACACGGTCCCCCTCGTTCATTCCAATAAAAAGAGAGAACCTGTATGAAAATAAAGCGGCATTTCGCACTCCTGAGCTTATGTGCGATACTCATGATGTTTGTCGTCCTCTCACATCTTATGGCAAACAGCGGGCAGGAAGAGGTCTTGTCCGCTCTCGAAAATACCTTTGACATGATACCAGAAGACGGTCATATTATTTCTGCCGAGACCCTTTACAACAGAATGAAGTCAGGCAAACAGGATTTTGTGATTGTTGATACCCGTCCGCACATTGAAGATTTTGAGACAGGCCATATTCCGGGCGCTCTCTTTATCCCTTGGCGCGATATCGTCAAAGCAGACAGTCTGAAGAAACTCCCCAAGGGCAAGGACATTATTCTCTATTGCAGCACAGGACACCTGGAGAACCAGGCACTCACCGCTCTGCGGACACTCGGCTACAAGGCATACGCCTTGCGATGGGGTATGATGTCCTGGGCGGAGACAAGACATACCGACCAGGCCCTAGAACAGATAAACAAGGCAAAAAAGTCCGGCTATCCTGTTGAAAAAGGTATGAACGCCAAAATCAGGGAAGAGTATAAAATAAGAATGCAGCAGCATATGGGTTGTTAAATAACGACGAACATTCCTTCTCTGGCTTTCATGAAGACAGCGTAGTACTCAAAACCGTCGACCAATACCAGCCTCATTGACGACCCCGCATACACTGGCAGCGAGAGTCTCTGGTTTTCACCGGGCATACAGATCCTTCCTATTAAGAACGGCACGGTCTATCTTACGTATCAATTGCCGGTCGGGGAGAAGGTGAATGGTGTACAACTGGTTTCCATTACCAGTATCTCGTGGGGATCTCGTACAATTCTTGATGAGAGCGGAGTATCTGGTGATCAATCGTTCCCCTCCCTCGTTATGGGAGGGGAAAATCGGGAGGGTGAAGCATCCGGCATTCCTGTGGTAAGCTCTGTTTACTCTGAATGAACTACTCATACCGCAGTGCCTGGATGGGGTCCTGCAGCGCGGCCCTGCGCGCCGGGTACACGCCGAAGAACACGCCCACGGCCGCCGAGAACGTGAACGCCATGATAATGGACCAGGCCGAGACGCTCGTGGGAAGGACGGTCACGAACAAGGGTATGAGCAGGGCAATACCGACCCCCAGCAGAATGCCGATCACCCCGCCAGCGCCGGAGAGCGTTATCGCCTCGATCATAAACTGGGCCATGATGTCCCTGTTCCGGGCGCCCAGGGCCTTCCGGATGCCGATCTCGCGCGTGCGTTCCCGCACCGACACCAGCATGATGTTCATGATCCCGATGCCGCCCACGACAAGCGAGATGCCCGCGATGCCGCCGAGTACCGCCGTGAGCACGCCGAGGATCGTGTTCATCGTTTCCAGCATGGCCCCCTGGGTCTGAATGGTGAAATCCTCCTTGTGAGCATGCCGCTTGATCAGGATCTCCCTGATCTGGGCGATCGTACGTTCAACATCTTCGGACCGCGGCGTTGACGCGATGATCTCAAAGAGCGAGTCGGTATCAAAGAGCTCCTGTCCGCTGGTGACCGGAACATACACGATATCGTCGATGTCCATGCCGAGACTGGTCCCCTTCTTGAGCATCACGCCGACCACGCGGTAGCGCGCATCCGAAAGCGTCACCACCTTGCCGAGCGGGTTTTCCGCGCCGAACAGCTCTTCCTTGACCTTCGTGCCGAGCACAATGATCTTGGCCTTTGAATCAACATCGCCCTGGGAGATGTAGTTTCCGGTGTCCACAAAAAGATTCCTAACCCGCTGAAACTCGGGTGTGGTCCCGATCACCATGGTGTCCCGGCCCATATTCCGGTACTTGATCTTTCCGGTGCCGAACACGAGCGGCACCGCATCGGTCAGAAGCCACGCGCGCCGCCTGAGCGCGAGCGAATCGTCATACGTCAGTTTGCGCACCGTGCCCGCCGACGGAGGATGAAACCCTCCGCGCGTGGACGTTTTTCCCGGAGTGATGATCAGAAGATTCGTACCGAGGCCGGTCAGTTCTTTCGTGATATACACCTGCGCCCCCTCGCCGATGGAAACGAGCAGGATCACTGCCATGACGCCGATGATCACCCCGAGCATGGTGAGCCCCGAGCGGACCTTGTTGGAGAGGATCGCCTCGAAGGCGACACGGAATGTCTCTATAAAGTTCATGCCCGCACCTGATCGTTTATGATCTGTCCATCCTTCACGTTGACGATGCGCTTGCAGCGTGCCGCGACATTCTGGTCATGGGTGACGATTATGACCGTGACCCCCTGCTCGTTCAGCCCGGTCAGGAGCTTCAGTATCTCCTCACCGGAGCGGCTGTCGAGATTGCCCGTGGGCTCGTCGGCGAGCAGGAGCGGCGGGTTGTTCACCAGCGCCCGCGCGATGGCCACACGCTGTTGTTGACCTCCCGAGAGCTCGGTCGGTTTGTGCTGTATTCGATCGGCAAGCCCGACCTTTTCGAGCATGGGAACGGCCCGCTCTTTGCGCACGCGCGCAGGGACACCGCTGTAGATAAGCGGCACTTCAACGTTCTTGAGCGCTGAAAATCGGGCGAGGAGATTGAAGGTCTGGAACACGAAGCCGATCTTGACGTTCCTGATCGACGCGAGTTCATCATCGGACATCGCGCTGATCTCCCGGTCCTCGAACCGGTACGAACCGCTCGTGGGACGGTCCAGGCATCCGATGATGTTCATGATCGTGGATTTCCCGGAACCCGACGGCCCCATGATGGCGATGAGTTCCCCTTTTCGTACGCTCAGGGAAACATTGGAAAGCACGGTGAAGTCGACTTCGCCCATGCGGTAGGTTTTGGTTATGTCTTTCAGATTGATCATGATTTTTAAAACAGTTCGGAGTTTTGAGTTCGGTGTTCGGAGTTCAGCGTACGGGATCCAGTGGAAGTTTGTTGCATTACTCCGAACTCCCAACTCCGAACTCTGAACTATTGTTCGATCTTCACTTTCGCCCCGTCCTTCAACCCTTCGGCCTCCGGCGTGGTGATGACGAACTCTCCCGCGACAAGGCCCTTCGTCACCTGCGTGAAGCTCCAATTTGTCTCTCCGATCTCGACCGGCTTGAGCTTTGCAACGGCCTTTTCTCCCGCCTTGATGGCGCTGCCTGTCGCCGTAAACACCTGTTTTTTTCCTTCCCGCTCGATGACCGCCTGAGACGGAACCGAAAGCACAAAGGGGAGGGTGAAAACGAGTATCTCGACATCAGCGGACATTCCGGGTTTGATCTTTTGCTGCTTCTCATTGAAAGTGACCCAAACGTCGGCCGTGCGCGTTTCGAGCTTCCCGCCGCTCACGATCGGGGAGATCCGCTTGATCGTACCCTGATATATCTCTCCCGGGAAAGCGTCGACGGTGATCGTCACCGGTTGTCCCATCTTAAGCCTTCCTACATCAACTTCATCGATCGTGGCAAGAATATAGATCCTGTCAGGATTCACGATCGTGGCGATCTCCTTCCCCGGCAACAGGAGTTCACCCACCTCGGTGGCTTTTTTTGCGACCACGCCGTCAAAAGGCGCCCGTACGATCGAGTACTTGCTTTTCACATCCGCATCGGCGACCGATGACTGGTACTGCGATTTCGCCACGTCATGGGTCCTGCGAACCGCATCAAAATCCTGCTGGGAGATCATGCCCTTGTTGAACAGGTCTTTCGAACGCTTCAGGTTCTTTCCCGCCTCTTCATACGTTGCCTTGCTCTGCGCCAGCGCGTTCCCGGTCTGGACCGACTCTTCCGCCAGATCAAGCCGGGCTATAAGCGTTCCGGCCTTGACAATGTCCCCCTCTTTCACGGGGAGTTCAATTACTCTGCCCGTGCGCTGAGCGGAAAGTGTGACCTCTGTCTCGGATTTCACGGTGGATGTGGTCGTAGCGTTCACGATGACGCGGAGCTCTCCCGGCTTGAGCTCAATGACCTTGATGGATATCGGCTTCTTTCCGCTCATGGCAACGATGATGACAACTACCACCACGAGTACGGAGATCCATACAAGTTTGCTTTTTACTATCCTGGCTATGGTCAACACGGTATCCGTCCTTTTTAATGACAGTTATAATTCTGCTAAAGTTTCAGGTCAGGCCTCATTCTGAGCGTTATACTCAAGACGTTCCTTGATGCCCTTCATAAAACCGCGGGTCAATTCTCCAAGCTTTTCGGCAACGACAATGTCCTGAAGAAATGAAAAGTGGTCGGTCACATGCCCCTCAAGGTGGTAGGTGATCTCCGTTTCATCGTCGGAGACCTTCTTGAACAAAACGAGCCCCGAGGTGACCAGGTGTTCATGCGTCGCGGTCCATGTTATCCGCTCATGATGAACCATATCGGTCGTGTGCGCGTTCATCACGATCGTGCGTGAGAAAGGCCCGAGCGACATCTTGATCGTCCAGATGGAATCCATGTCGTTCAGGATCTCCACACCCTTGCATCCCGGAAAAAGACAGCCGACCTCCTTCCGGTCGATCATAAATGACCAAACGCTTTTGATCGGCAGTTTCACGGTGAATGTTACTTCTCTCTTCGGCATGTTCTCTCCCCTGATTCTGATGGACGATGATGGACGCTGATGGACGATGGATGTCCGTTCGCTTCGCTCACTAGGACGATGGACGATTAAGACTCATCATCTCTCATCTCTCATCCCTCGTCCCTCGTCCGTCGTCCCTCGTCCCTCGTATCTCATCCCTCGTCCCTCGTCCGTCGTCTCTCGTCCCTCGTCCCTCGTCACTCAATCCGTCCCATTGCCTTGAAAAACCGCGCTGCCGCAAGCTGATAATCATAAAGCGCCTGGACGTGGTCGGTCTCGGCATTGACCGAAGCGACCTGCGCATCGGTCACTTCGATATAGGGTCCCACGCCGGCCTCGTATCTGCCCTGGGCAAGTTCGAGGTTTTCCCGGGCCTTCTTCTTTGACAACTCCATCACCGCTATGCGGGCCGATGCGCTCTCGATGTCCGCATTCGCCTGATTCAGTTCAATAACGATGGATTGCCGCATCAAATATCCCTGCGCTTCAAGAACGCGCAGATTTGCCCGCGCCTCGCTGACCTTTCCGCTGGTGATCCCCCCTTCGAACAGGGGTATCGTCAGCAATACGCCCGCGTTCCAGCTGTTCTGGATGTCGCCTTTGAAGGGCCCCATTTCCTGCGTCCCGTTCGCCCAGTTGTACGCGCCATTCGCGGACAATGTCGGAAAATAATTTGATTGTTCCCTCTTGACCCGGGCCTTTGCCGCCTCCCGGTCTGCTTCATTCTTGAGCATCTCCGGACGGTTCTTGACCGCATCTTCCAGCGCCTGCTCGAACGTCGGTATGGTAACCGGTACGGAGAGGATGTCCTCGATGTCAAGGTCGCCTGCCGGATCGATGCCCATCGCATTGTACAGCGTAAGCGTACGGATCCTCACGCTGTTCATGGCATTGATCAATCCAAGCTGCGCGCTGTTCACTTCCACTTCTGCACGGGTTACATCAAACTTCGGCCTGGACCCGGCCCGGAAAAAGGCCTCTGCCTGCCGAAGGTGGCTTTCCGCCTGTTCACGTGTTTTTTGCGACACGATCACGAGTTTCTTCGCCTGGAGCAAGGCGAAATACGCCTGCTTCACGTTCAGGATTGATTCTTGAATAACGCGCTGCTCATCCAGCTCCGTCGAGCGCGCGCCTGAGCGCGCCGCATCGAGCGTATTGCCGGACCTCCCAAAATCATAGAGCACCTGATTGACGGACAGTGTTGTGGTGTAGCTTTTTGCCGTGCTGTCGCCGAAAGCGCCGCCCAATGAATGGTTCTCGGAATAGCCGGTGCTCGCACTGACCTGCGGCAGGTAGGGCGACCTGGCCTGCGTCACGCGTCCCTGTCCTGCATTCACGCTTTCCCGCGCAGCCCTGATCGCAGGCTGGTTCTTGAGTGCGGTTTCGATACAGCCGCGAAGACTGAACATCTCAGCCGCGTTCGCCGAAGAAAGAAGGACCGCCGACAATATAATAATGACACTTAAAAACCGCATATCACACCGTTCAATTTAATTATCCTTGTTTCTGAGTAACTTTTCAGCACATCTGAACACAAAAAAAACGTTATACCAGAGAAAACCCTTTTATCCGCAGATTTCGCAGATGAACGTCACGCCTGGGCGTGATGAAATCTGCGTAATCTGCGGATAACATATTGACCTGAACAGTTACGTTTCCGAAACGCTTGCATTTCAGAATGAGGTATTGTATAAGTTCTCATGCGGACGTTTCTCACACCGATCGACCGCCTCACCCTTTGTCTGCTCGCGCTGCTTATGGCAGTCATGCTGTTCTTCGTCCCGACCGTGCATGCCTGGCCGCAGCCCGGGTTGACCTATCTCCTGCTCGCTCTCACCATTATATCACTCGCCGTGCTGGACCGTAGAGCAGGCACGGGGAAAATACTCTCGTCGATCCGTGTTTTTGCTCCCATCGCGATCATCGCGATCATCTTTAACAGCCTCGGAGACCTTATCACCGGCATCGGGAACCGGCATTACGATGATATCCTCATCCAGGCCGACTACGCACTCTTCGGCGTTCATCCGACCGTATGGATGGAGCGGTTCAACGACCCTCTGCTCACCGGACTGCTCCAGGCCGCATATATGAGTTATTATGGTATGCCGATCGCGCTCGCCCTTGCCCTCTATTTCAGAGAGAATAACGATGCATTTAACAGCGCCGTCTTCGCCATTCTGCTTTGCTTCTATCTTTCTTACATCGGATACCTGCTCGTGCCTGCCGTGGGCCCGCGGTACACGCTCGGTCATGTCCAGACAGCCGAACTCCGGGCAGGCCCGGTGACGCTGTGGATCCGGCAGGCCCTCGACGGACTTGAGCACAACAAGACCGACGCCTTCCCGAGCGGTCATACCGCCGTGGCGCTCGTAACGCTCGTGTATGCCTGGAAATACCGCGAGAAGGTGTTGTCCTGGATACTCGTGCCGGCAGTATCAGCGTTGATCTTCTCGACGGTGTATCTCAGATATCACTACGTCGTCGATGTCATCGCCGGTGTTCTGCTCGCCGCGCTGACCATTCTGATCGCTCCGAAGACGTACCGGCTTTTCTCCGGATCATCCGACCGTCCGCAAGGCTAATTCCATGATCCCGCCTGACATGAGCGGAATCAGAAGATTGTCGTTCATCGAAATCGTCAGGAGTTCAACGCCGGCGGCCACCAGGACGCCGAGGAGCATCACCCCGACGGGAAGATGGACTCCCCACAATGACAGCAGGAGCCCAGACACTGCCGCGGCAACAATAAAAGCAAGGGACCCTTCCAGGCTCTTGTCACCGATCTTTGTTTTGCCGAAGCGTTCACCGATGGCTGTCGCAGCCACATCGCCGAATACGAGAAAACAGATCGCAGCGGACGCGACAGGCGTCGAATACGCGTAAAGCGACAATCCGATGCCGAGGACATAGGGCGCCGTACCGGTAAGCCGGTGCTCTTCATTCTTGCGGATGAAGCTCCCGAATCGCGCAAATAGTGCGCGGTTCCATGCCGGTATCATGAGCCGCGCCCCGTCAATTGCCAGGATGAGCAGAAAAAGTGCGGCGTAGAATAACAGCGCCTGCTTCCTGCCGAGAACATAATAGACGGACAGGAGTCCCACGCCTCCGACCAGATGATATAATTTACGGCCGATCTGTTTCATAATGAACACATGTCCATTTCATGTCATTCCCGAAGTTTTAATCGGGAATACGGTTTCATCAATCGATAAACCATATCCCCGATAGAGACCTCGGGGATGACGAGGCGTGACCGGCAAATGTATCAGTTTTACCGTTAAATCCTCTTCTCATAGATCCGGTATTTTTTGTACAGCTTTCCGCCCATGAATTCGCATCCCTTTTGCATCAGGGCGTTGTCTTCCAGGACCCATGACATCTCGGCCCGCTTATAGCCTTTGCGCAGGGCGGCTTTGAACGGCTCGAGATACAAGAGGCCCTCGATCCCTTTTTTCCGGTACTCTTCCTTCACGCCCATGGTCAGAACGCGAATGTCGGATATTTTTCTCGAATACCAGAGGAACTTCACGATCTCCAACGGCCCCATTTTTCCATTCAGTTTTTTCAGGACCTGATTGTAGTCCGGGATCGCCATATAAAAACCGACCGGGCTTTTATTCACTTCCGCCATGATGAGGAGTTCCGGCACGATCAGGGGTTTGAGCCTTTTTGCCATGGACTCTATTTCCTCATTGGTCATGGGTACGAACCCCCAGTTATGGCTCCATGCCGAGTTATAGATTTCTTTCACCGATTCAAGTTCGCGCGCGAAATTTTTCATGTCCGCCGGACGCACCACGAGCCCCGGTATGCGGGCCTTCACGGCCGACGCGAGCTTTTCGAGCCTTTCGCCTGACTTCACGTCCTTGATGATCGCGATGTACGCGTAGAGGTCCTTTGATTTTACCAGACCGCATTGCTCCATATAGTCGAGGTAATAGGGCGGCGTGTAGGCCATCATGATCATGGGCGGCGAATCAAAACCTTCAAGGAGAAAACCGCATTCATCATTGGTCGAGGGGTTCATGGGTCCCCGCATGATCTCGATAGCACGCTCTCTGAGCCAGGCGGCCGCGGCGGCCAGCAAGGCCCGGGCGATAACGACATCGGGGAGGCACTCGAAAAAACCGAAGAATCCGGCCTGTTCATTATGAATATTAATGTGGTTGCGGTCGAGTATAGCCGCAACTCTTCCCACAACATCTCCGTTCCTGCGCGCGATAAAATAGGCGGCCTCGGCGTGTTTGAAAAAAGGGTTCTTGTCGCTGAGTACGAACTTCATCTCACTCAAAAGAGGCGGGACCCAGTTCGGATCTCCCTGATACACCTTCCAGGGAAAGCGGATGAATTGGTCCATATCCTTCTTATGGGAGATTTGTTCGATCTTCACGGAGCAGTTCTCACGGAGATGCTTGATGATTTAGATTATCGAATCACAAACACCAATAACCAGGCGCCAAGCTTCAATCATTTTTGGCTAATGTAATTTGGTAATTGGATATTGTAGCTACTCAGGTCAAAACCTGTTAGCCGCGAAAGAACGCAGAAAGAATTAAAACTGAAATATATGATTTCGAGCTTTTCTTTGAGATCTTTGCGATCTTTCGCGGCCAACCTGAGCAGTTACTGTATTTTGGGATTTGTTACCTGGTATTTGCCTCAAATCACGCCCAGTTTCTTCCCGGCCTTCTCAATTATATCCAGTGCCCGATCGAGCATTTCATCGGTATGGGTCGCCATATAGCTGGTACGGATCATGCACCGCCCCTGCTGCACGGCCGGCGGCACCACCGGATTCACGAACACGCCCTGTTCCTGCAACGTCTTCCACATCATGAACGCCGTTTCCATCTCGCCCATGACGAGCGGAATGATAGGCGTCTCCGAAACACCGGTGTCAAAACCCATATGTTTGAAGGCCTTCAAAATCTTGTTCGTGTTGTGCCAGAGACGCTCCCTGCGCTCCGGCTCCCGGTCGATGATGTCGAGCGCCGCGATCACCGAGGCTACGGAAGCGGGCGGCGGGCTTGCCGAGAAGATCAGCGGCCGTGAATGATGCTTCATGAAATGAATGATGTCCTCGTCGGCCACCACAAACCCCCCGATCGAGGCAAGCGATTTGCTGTACGTGCCCATGATGATGTCCACGTCCTTTTCCATGCCGAAATGTTCGGCGGTGCCCCGGCCGGTCTTCCCCAGCACTCCGATGCCGTGGGCATCGTCCACCATGAGCCGGGCGCCGTATTTCCTGCAGAGCGGCACGATGTCCGGAAGCGGCGCGATATCCCCTTCCATGCTGTACACGCCGTCAACAACCACGAGCTTGCCCCTGGCTCCGCACTCCTTCAATACGAACTCAAGGCTGCTCATGTCATTATGCCTGAATTTCTTGACCTCCCCGAACGACAGCCTGCAGGCGTCGATGATGCTGGCATGATCAAGTTTGTCGATCACCACGACATCGTCCTTGCCCGCAAGAGAAGAAATGATGCCGAGGTTCGTCTGATATCCGGTGGAAAACATGAGGGCGGCGTCCTTGCGAAAGAACGTTGCAAGCTTTTCCTCGAGTTCCACGTGGATATCAAGCGTGCCGTTCAAAAAGCGCGAGCCGGCGCATCCGCTTCCATACTTTTTGACTGCCTCAATGGCCGCCGTCTTCACCTCCGGATGGCTCGTAAGGCCCAGATAGTTGTTTGACCCGAGCATGATCATCTTCTTTCCTCCGACGATCACTTCGGGGTCCTGCTGCGATTCCACCACATGGAAATAGGGATAATATCCGGCAGCCATTACCTCTTTTGCCGTTGTAAACCTTCGGCACTTTTCAAAGATATCTCCGTGAGTGTCGATCTCCGTCCGGAGAATGCTCTGTGTCTTCTTATTGGAGCCAGTTATGGTCACGATACCACCTCCAGGTGATTTCTAATCCTTGTTGCAAAGGATACGCTGCTTTGAATCCAAGTTCGTGCTCGATCGCGGCGAGATCGCAGGTCCAGTACTGTTGCGAAGCCTCCCGTACCTTCTGTCTGTTCGTGAGGGCGGGCCTGGATGTGAAAAGGCTCCCCAGCTCCGAAGCCAGACCGATCAGGTATGCCGCGGCATAGGGAATCTTGATGGTGAGCGCCTTCACCGCCCCGGTGAACAACAATGCCCGCCTTACTTCGGACCAGGAATAGGGCCTGTCCTCGGCCACAAAATATATGCCTCCGCTTTTTGTCTGCTTCTCCATGGCAAGAGATATCGCTTTCACCAGGTCCCCGACATAGCAAAAATTGAGAAGCCGTTCCCTGCCCATGATCTCCAGCGTCACACCCCGACCGGCCCAACGGAAGAGTTCGAACATATCCTTGTCCCGGGGGCCATAGACCACCGAGGGACGGAGAATGACCACGGGAAAGGCGTCCCGGTACCCAAGCGCCTCTTGCTCGGCCAGGAGCTTGCTCCTGCCGTAATCCGAGACCGGGTGCGGGAGGTCGCCGGCCTTGACCGGCTTTCCATCCCTGGCCGGTCCCGCTGCCGCGAGGCTCGAGAGCAGGATGAACTTCTCGATGGCCGGATTATATCGAGAGCACGCTTCCAGCATATTACGCGTGCCGACGTGGTTCACCTCGTAGTATTCCCGTGCCCGCCGTGCCTTGGTAAGTCCGGCCGCGTGAACAACGATGGAAACATTCCGCACCGCGTTCACGAGCGTCTCCGGCCGGGAGCAGTCGCCCACGGCAACGTCAATATCCAGTCCGGCAAGCCATCGAAGAGATGAAGGGTCCCTGACCAAACAGGTGACGGAATAACCGTTCTTGATAAGGAACTCCGTCAGATGGCTTCCGATGAACCCCGTGCCTCCCGTAATGAGGACCTTTTTGGCTTCTGATCGTCCCATGGCCCCCGCATGACCTGTCATAACCGGTGAGGCCGAACGACAGCCGTATTGTAAATGGTTACGGTGTTTTCCGCCCCCCGTAAAAAATGACCGTTCATCGATTATTCCTGACAGCCTCGGGCAGGCTGCACGACGGGTTCATATCGCACTTCTCGCACTCCAGCTGGATGGTACTGTGGATCACCTTGAATTTCTCGGAGAGAAGCGTTCTGATCTGGTCGTTCAGTTCCCTGCTGTTGCTGAGAAGCCGGTCGTCGATGAGCACATGGGCGCTCAGGGCATAGACGCCTGAGGTAATGGACCAGAGATGAATATGGTAGGCCTCACGTACGCCCTTGATCTTTGCGATCTCCGCTGCAATGGTGTCGATATCGATATGCGCCGGCGCCGACTCAAGGAGGATATTCACCGACTCCATCACAAGGGACCAGGCCCCATAGATGATCACCAGCGAGATCATGATGCTCAGGATCGGGTCGATCAAATACCATCCCGTATAGAGGATAATAACTCCGCCGATGACCACTCCGACGGACGAGAGCGCGTCTCCGACGATGTGAAGATAGGCGCCGCGGATGTTAAGACTGGTGTGGCTGTGTTTGAACAGGAACAGTGCGCCGATGATATTGGCGACCAGGCCGATGACCGCGATAACCAGCATCAGCATCCCCTGTACCGGCTGGGGATTGATCATCCGCAGATAGGCGTGGTACATGATATAGAGCGATATCAGGACAAGTACGATGCCGTTCACGAACGCCGCCAGGATCTCAAGGCGGTAGAACCCGAAGGTCTTTCGTCCGTTGGCGGGCATGGAGGCGAAGGTCATTGCGAAGAACGATAACAGCAGGGCGATATTGTCGGTCAGCATATGGCCCGCGTCCGACAACAGGGCAAGACTGTTCGAAAGCAGCCCGCCGATCACCTCGGCGACCATCATCAGGACCGTTATGGAAAGCGCGATCAGGAGATCTTTTTTCCCGCCAGCAGGAACCTGACGCAGACCCTGACCGTTGTCGTGTTCGTGAACATGTTCATGAGTATCGGTATGAGGATGTGCAATTGACATGCTGCCTGTGCTCCCGGTTATATTAGGCGCTTACGCCTATAACATCGACAAAAAGTTGTCGATGTTTGGGTTTTTTATGTTTTCATTGAGTTGTAGGGCAACCCTTCAGGGTTGCGGCTTTTCGGTATCAGCAAGGCTGAAGCCTTGCCCTACAAAAACGTTAAATTCGAACTGCCCCGAAGGGGCCATGTCTGCCGGGCGAAGTCCCGGCCGACACGTAGAAACTAAGGAATAAAATTTTACTCAGAATGGCAAGAATATTTTGCCACATAAGGCACAGAGGGCACAAGGAAAGGATTGAAAGTATTTTAAACTATTCTAGTTTCCTTGTTTACCTTTGTGCTCTTTGTGACTTCTGTGGCTAAAAGCTTTTCGGCTTGTCCGGGTTAGACCATGATGAATCAGTTACTGCGACGTTCATTCCATTTTTTGAAGTTCATCAACCTTTTGTCCAGAACCGCAGCTCTGGAATTTTTTCGATCACCCCGATCTCCGCGGCATAACCGTAAAAAGCACGGAGTCCCTTTTGCTCTTCTCTCCCCAGGCCGTAGCTGAATGAATTCCAATAGGATAAAAGCAATTCCGCCGGAACATTGAACCGTTCCGCCTCCGACCGCGCCAGATCCCTCAGATGAGAGATGCCGTATGCTTTCGATGCAACAAGTATATCATACAGCATGTCGAGGTCCCGTTCAACGTTCTTTTTGTAATTTACGTGCCAGAGCGCGAATACGAACGGAAGGCCGGTAAATTCATGCCAGAGCTCTCCCAGGTCGTAGCGATGGGGGAATTCGGGCTGCGGCATCTTGGTGAGCGCCAGGTCCCCGATCGTGAGCATTGCATCCGCCTGTTCCGATGGGTCGTCAACACCCTGTTCATACTGGGTGTACCCTGGATTCATATCATACCGGACTTCCAGCAGAATGCGAAGCAGCACCACCGAGGTGGCGGAGGCCGTGGTCATGGCAACGACTTTATTATTCAGTTCATCGATCGGCACCTTGCTTTCAAGCAGAATGCTCATGACCTTGTTCTTCGAGGTGATCGAAAGGGTCGGTAAAAGAAGGTAGCGCCCGGGGTTCATGGCGTACTCAATGGACGAGGACGGCGATACATCGACCTTTCCGTCATAGAGCAGGCGGTTCAACTCCGTGGGAGTGCCCTCCACCAGTTTGAAGGGGAACCGAACCTGTCCCGTGATGATCGCGGCATGGGGCGGGAAACAATTTGAGTAAACGATATGGCCGAGTTTGAGCATATTCATGAGGACTTCGTCAAGCGGTCACGGTTACGACGCCCGTTTCGGTAAGAGCCTTACGGCTGCGTATGAAGAAGACGAATGACGTAACCGAACGACGATACGGGCTTCGTTACCAACTTACGATGTACCTTTTTTCCTTTCTTTTTTGAAAAAGTTTTCCAGGTCATCGATCATCGTGTACACCACCGGAACCACCACGAGGGTGAGCAGCGTGGACGTGATGAGGCCGCCGATCACGGCAATGGCCATGGGCGCCCGCTGCTCGGAACCCTCGCCGATCTTGAGCGCCGTCGGCAGCATGCCGAACACCATGGCTGCCGTGGTCATGACGATCGGCCGGAGCCGGACAGGACCCGCTTTCAACAGCGCCTCTTCACGCGACATACCGCGCTTTCTCAGCGTGATCGTGTAGTCGACCAGCAGAATCGCGTTTTTCGTCACGAGCCCCATCAACATAATGATGCCGATGAGGCTGAAGATGCTGATACGTTCTCCCGTAATGAACAGCAGGCCCAGGGCGCCGATCAGGCTCACCGGGAGGGAGAACATGATGGTAAAGGGATGCACGAAGCTCTCGAACTGGGCCGCCAGGATCATATAGACCATGATAATGGCAATGACCAGTGCGAAGGCGATGTTCTTGAACGCGTCAAGCATGACGTCCGCCATACCCACGAGCTTGAAGGACATGTCCGGCGGCAGGTTCTTCTTGATGATCTGCTCGAGGTCATTGACCGCTGTTGCCATGGGTTTCGTCTTGTCGATGTTCGAGAATACCGCCGCGCCGCGCTGACGGTTCAAATGCATGATCATCGTGGGCCCGGTGCCGGTGGACTGCTCGGTAACATCCCGCAGTCTCACGAGCTCTCCGGTGGACGAGCGGACCTGCAGAACGCCGATGTCGTCAGGCTGATCCCGCTCGATCTTGATCAGACGCGCCGTGATGTCGTAGCGCTCCCCTTCCTTCTCGTCCTTGTACTTGCCGACGATCTCGCCGCCGATCAACGTATTGACCGTGCCGCCGATGGCCGCCGCGCTGACGCCGTAGTTGGCCGCACGATCACGATCGATACGGAGTTTTACCTCCGGCTTGCCGATCTCGATGGACGTATCGGCGTCTACGATCCCGGGAACCTTCGCAAACTGGTCCTTGATGGCCATCGTCCTTTTGTTCAGTTCATCCAGATCCCGTCCCTGGATCATCACCTGGATGGGGACCGCCCGCATACCACCGCCTACCATCGCGATCTCTTCTATGGAAGATTTGATCGCAATATCCGTGGACAGCTCGTCGCGCATCTGCTTCATAGAGTCGAGCTGATTGAGTTGCCGGTCCTTCCGCGCCTTCATGTTGACATAGATCTTGCTTTTGTTGCTTTCCGGGGCAAAATCCGAACCAGTAACGTAGAAGGTGCCGGCGATCTCCTTGCGTTTTCTGAGCTGCTCGTCAACCTGCCGCATGGCGGCGTCGGCCCGCGGCAATGAATAATCGATGGGAGTTTCCAAGCGGACCAGGTAGCGTCCCTGGTCCGCAGCCGGCATGAATTCCTTCTCGACGATGACAAAAAGGGCAAGTCCGGCGATGACGCTTGCCAGGGCGAACAGGATGGTCTTCCAGCGGTTCCGGAGCGCCCCGGCCAGAAGGGGCCGGTATACGCTGAAGATCGCTTCGAAACCGCGTTCCAGGAACATATAGAACTTTCCGTGCTTTTTCCGGTAGTACAGGAACCGCGACGTCAACATGGGCGTCAGGGTCAGTGACACAAACAGCGAGATCAGGACAGCCACGGTCACGGTGATCCCAAATTCGTAGAAGAACTTGCCTATGATACCTTTCATGAACGCAACGGGCACGAAAACGGCAACGATCGACAGGGTGGTGGCCATGACCGCGAGCCCGATCTCGGACGCGCCTTCCTCTGCGGCCTGCATCGGCGGTTCCCCCTCCTCCATGCGGCGATAGATGTTCTCGAGCACCACGATGGAGTCATCGATCAGGATGCCGATCGAGATCGACAGGCCGAGCATGGTCATCATGTTCAGGGTGAATCCCAAGGCGTTGATGAATGCAAAGGTCGCGATAACGGAGGTCGGCAGCGCCACGGCGCTGATAAGCGTGCTCCGGACGCTCCGAAGAAAGACGAAGATGATGAGAACGGCGAGGCCGGCTCCGAGCCAGAGCGAAACCTGGACGTCCTCGATGGACCGGCGAATATAGATGGACTGGTCGAAGGTAATGTCAAGCTTGATCCCTTGGGGAGGCTTGACGGCGGCGACCGCGGCCTTGATGCGCTCGGCAACGGCCACGGTGTTCTCTCCGGACTGACGTTTTACCGACAGTCCCACCGCGGTCTTTCCGTTGAATCGGGTGATGGAGCGCTCGTCCTCGAGACCGTCCTCGGCATAGCCGATATCGCGGAGCTTGATGAGCTGTCCATGGCGATAGGACACCACCAGATCATTGAACGCTTCCGGCGTTTCGTATTCGCCCTTGGTCTTTACAATATATTCCATCCGCTGGTTCTCGATCTTGCCGCCGGGAACCTCTTTGTGCTCTGCGCCGAGCGCCTGCTTTACATCGCTTGCCGTAAGCGCCAGCGCCTCCATTTTCTTTCGGTCAAGCCAGATCCGGACCTGCCGTGTGCGGCCGCCGTTTATGGTCACCGAACCCACGCCGGGGATCTTCTCGATGTCACGCTTCAGGACCTTGTCCGCATAGTGGGTGAGGTCCTTGACGTTCCGGTCTCCCCATACCGCGATCAGGATGATCGGCTGGTCCTCGGGGCTGATCTTCTCGATCACCGGCGGTTCCGTATCCCGGGGCAGTCGGTTCCGCACAGCCGCAACCTTATCGCGAACGTCCTGGGCCGCCTGTTCCACATTACGTTCGAGAAAGAACTCTACCGTGACAATGGAGTTTTCTTCCATGCTCCGTGAAGTGATGGTCTTAACACCGTTAATAGTATTCACGGCCTCTTCAATGACATCCGTGACATCAACCTCCATGACCTCCGGGGAGGCGCCCACGAGCTTGGTCGAAATGTTTACGATCGGGAAGTCGATTTTGGGGAAAAGGTCCAGCGCCAGCCGCGGGAGCGCCACAAGGCCGAATACGATGAGCGCCAGCCCGATCATGGTCATGAATACCGGTCGTTTGATTGCTATTTCAGGAAGTCGCATGATAACCTCGTTATAATAAATGGATAAGGACTAAAATGTGAGCAGTTAGGGGAAGAACCACGTGCATAGCACTTTATTACTTCTTATTTCTCACTCCGAACTCCGCACTCCATCACTCCTCACTGTTTCTCTTTTCCCATCATACCGATGCTTTTCTTCAGGCGCAGGATCGCTACCTGCCGGTCATAGGTGGCATTGACCAGTTCGCGCTCAGCAAAGGTGAGTGCCTGTTCAGCGTCGATGATCGAGAGACTCGGCGCCAGCCCTTCGGCAAAGAGACCCTCGACAACATCGAAGTTGTCGCGCGCATACTCCACCTGGAGTTTCGCGTTATCGATCACTGAGCCGATGGTCTGAAGGTTCACAAACGCCTCGTGCACTTCGGATGCAATGGATGTACGCAGGAAATCAGCGGACAGATCAGCCTGCCGCTGCTTTGATTTTGCATCCGCGACCTCGGCCTTCATCAGACCGCCCTCGAACAGGGGGATCGTCAGACGGAGCCCGCCGTAATACGATGTCGCATCCATTGCCGTTACCGGCTGCGACTCCAGATAGGTCAGACCCGCCTCCGCGTATACCTGCGGGTAGTGTCCACCACGCACGATCGTCACGTTTTCAGCGGCAATGCTCCGGTTCAGCTTTGCGCCGGCATAGTCGTCTCGATTCCGGAGCGCTGATTCCTGAAGACGGGCCAGATCCTCCTCGGGCGGGTACAGCGTTTGCGGTTCAAGGAATACGGCATCCACGGGTAATTTGGTCAGAAGATTGAGCTTGTCTCGAGCGATCATGAGGCCATCCCGTGACCGTACCAGGCTGATTCGTGCCTGGCTCACCAGCGACTTGGCACGGAGCAGCGCGGACGCGTTCGCCTTGGTCTTGCGGGTCGCGGCCTCGCGTTCCGTCACCTGCTGGTGACGCTCCATACGCTCCAATGAGCGTTGACTGATATCTATCGCCTTCTGGGCCTTCAGCACGCCATAGTACGCCTCTGAAACCTTGATCAGGATGTCCTGTTTAGCGACAGAGAGGCCGCTCCGGCTGGCTTCCCGCATTTGTTCCGCGGTGCGCAGCGCGGCCAGCGTCCTGCCGCCCGTGTAGAGCGGCTGGGTCATGATGAGGCCGGCCCGGAACTGTTCGTCCGGCTGAAAAATAACCGGACCGCCGCCCGGCGGCAGCGTCTCATTATACTTCGTATACGCGGCCTGACCGTAAAGACGCGGGTAGCGATACGTTCCTGCCTGGTCGACCCGGCTGTCCGACTGCACCACGTCCTCTTCGACGATCTTCATGGATTCATTTGTGCCGAGGGCGGCCTCGTAAGCGTCCTCAAGGGTATAGGACCTTTCCCCGGCCAGTGCGACCGTTGCACTCAACAGAAGCGTCATCAGCAGGGCGATCCCCCGCACCATCAGTGTTTTCATGTTCGGACCTCTGTCAATTATTTCTGTTTTTGACATTCTTCGGTGCGCTCAACCCGCTGAAGAATATCTCGTCGACAAATGCGCCCAGTTTCTCGGACGACATGTCCATGTTCTTTTTCTGTATGTAAGGACTGATCGGGATGTAGATGAAACTGTGAATGATCATGCCGATCAAAGCGACCACCGCCATGAGCGGGTTCATTTTTTTGAGTTCACCCGACTTCATGCCTGCTTTAAGGATTGTTACCAGCGCCGCGTGGTTTTTCGCGAAATAGTGCTTTGCGATCCACTTGATGTTCCCGCTCTTTGCGCCCGTCGTGGAGAATTCCATGGCGAGGATCTTCCGGAGATCTTCATTGTCGTGCTGAAAGCTGATGAAACCTTTTATATATCGTTGTATCTTCTGGCGGGCCGGCGCATTTCCCTGAAAGATCTCATGCTTCCAGATGTCCTGCATGGCGTCAAAAGAATCGGACAGGACCGCGCGGTACAGGTCGACCTTGTCCTGGAAATAGTAGTAGATCATGGCCTTATTGACCCGCGCAGACTCGGCAACTTCACGAAGCGAGGTCCCGGAAAAGCCCCGGAGCGCAAAGACCGTGCGTGCGGCGGCGAGAATATCGGCCCTCGTATCCTCGTCGATTCCCGGCGACTTAGGACGTCGGCCCACTGATCTTTTTATGGTTGGTTGCGGTTTACGCATATTTTAACTAAGCGGTTAATTAATTGGTTGTTCAGAATACACCGGAGCGGGATTCTTTGTCAAGTTTTTTTGTAACTACTCAGATTGGCCGCAAAAGAACGCAAAGAACTCAAAGAAAAAACCTGAAACCATGTATTTCAGTTATAATTCTCTGCGATCCTGGAGCCTGCCCTCGAAATGTCTTATCGGGGGTTCTTTCGCGGCTAACAGATTTTTTGACCTGAGTAGATACGTTTTTCTTGCGTTGTGTTCAGGATCTTCGACCGCCACGGGGCGGGAATATCCTCACCAGAACCTTCCCATGGGTATCCATCCGTTGAATGCCATGCCGCGGAGAAAGGTCTGCAAGCCAAGGATAACGATCAGGACAGCCGCGGCGCGATAGAGGGCTTGTTTTATGTGCGGCCGCAGACGGGTCATCAGAAGGCCGAACGACATCATGGCCGGAACGGTACCGATCCCGAATATCGCCATGATCAGCATCCCGGAGATAAAACCGCCGCTTGCCGCGGCATTCATGAAGATCGGGTAAAGCAGGCCGCAGGGGAGGAACCCGAGCAGCAGACCGAGCAGAAATGTGCTCCACACGCTTTCGAGAGCGAGTATTCGGTGAAGCGTTTGTCGGAAGGCGGAGGTACCGGTGATCCCGTTCTCTTCAAAGAGTCCCCTCTTCCCGAGGACCCCGGCGATATTCAAACCCATCAGGACCATGAATGATCCCGCGATCAGCAGCACCGCGCCGGGAATTCCTCGGTGTTCGCCGATGTACGCGAAGAACGATCCGACTGAACCGAGAATGCCGCCGAGCAAAGAGTAGGTCGTTATTCTGCCGAGGTTGTAAAGGATATGATAGGGCAAGGTCGGCTTCGTCGCCGGTTTTTTAAGCGAATACATGGCCACAAAACCGCCGCACATCCCGATGCAGTGCATGCTGCCGAGAAGTCCGATGAAGAAGATCTCTATGAAATTGGACATGATTTGCTCAGCTTGATCAGCGGTATATATCTGGCGGCAAGATTTATAAGAGATTTGATATCATTTTAATTAACATTAACAGATATACACGAACGCGTCAACCTGTTCGTTGGCACTACCTTACCCTCGTATTTTTAATTGCGCACATCCATGGCCACGATCCCCATTTCTGGCGTTAGAAACCGGAGTGTGCTATTCACCTTAAACAATGACAATAAAGGCAGCGCCTCTAAAAGAGGCGCTGCCCATTGAATGAACTGATGACCTTCACCGGGGTCTTTCCTGACCCGGCATATTACTGACAGGCGCCGGATGCCGGATCACAGGTGTTGTTCGTTCAAACGTTGTTATCGTTGCAGCGCGTCTTCCAACCGTCTCAAAGACCACCCATCACATTGAAGTTTACAGCCCACGCACCCGCAAACGCGCCGTCCACCAGGGGATAACCGTTTATGCCGTCCCCATCCCAGTCGTATGACATCCAGTCCCAAAGCTGATAAGG
>Ga0265292_1000226_pt1 | contig 97239 bp, 86 predicted proteins | sample Munlanlewell296A_FD_189080 | JGI IMG/M metagenome (GOLD analysis project Ga0265292, IMG submission 189080) | Leachate microbial communities from a municipal landfill in Southern Ontario, Canada - Leachate well 296A | ecosystem: Engineered > Solid waste > Landfill > Unclassified | place: Canada...
TAAGTAACAAGAAGAAAGGGGATCATGATGAAGAAGGTGATGGTAAGAGCTTTAAGATACACGGTGGCGATACCCGGGTAACCGCGAACATATACATGCCAGGGGGCAAGCTGAAAGTGAAGGGCGGCTATGGCTATGGTGATTATGGTAAGGGCAAGGGCGATAGCGATAAGGAAGATGATGACGAGAAAGACTATGGTAATGGTAATAGCTATGTATACATGATGGGCCTGTTCATTGCCAAAGAAGTAGAGAGCGAAGGCAAGAATGTGATCTGGAACAGCTTCGATTGTAACGCAACACCAGTACCATTGATAAACACAACTACGGTAGCCCAGTCGGTGAGCATAGAGAAAACAGAACAGCCAACCACGGAAGAAGAGCTGAAAGTAACGGTGATGCCCAACCCAAGTAGTACCTACTTTACCATCAAACTGGAGAGTAAGTATGAAACACCGGTAAACATGCGTGTACTGGATGCGGGTGGCAGGGTAATAGATGCCAAAACGCAGATCGGCTCCAACAGCACGATACAGGTGGGCCATGGTTACAGCAGCGGTACGTACTTTGCTGAACTGCTACAAGGCAGCAGGAGGAAGGTGGTGCAACTGGTGAAAGCAAGAGGCTGATGAATTAAAAATTAATAATTAGGGCGGCGGAGATTGTGGTCACACTAATTGAAATAGAAAGTAAAACAGAAAGGGTCTGCTCAAAACGAGCAGACCCTTTCTGTATATACCCCTGCACTCAGTAATTATTATTTTTTACTTTTTAATTAAATCTCATTTCTGCTTCTTCGCAAGAAAATCCCCCGCCACCCGCATGCCTTCTTCCTGATCCAGTACATGCTTCATTATTTTTTTAAGTCCTTCGGGCAGGATCTTTTTTTCTTCTTCGGTTAAGGGATGGATAATTTCAAAAAATTCATCCTGATCATCATAATAACCAAAATAGAGGTCGTAAAAATCGTTCAGGTGTAACCGTAAAGAGATCTCTTTGTCTTCCTCATAGATATGCATGGATATGATGGCCCACTGGTCCTCATCCAGAAAATCAAACCGGATTTCAACCGGGTCTTTACTGATCACAAAGGCCACTAATTTTTCAATCATGTCGGCAGAGTGGTTCTTTACTAATTCTTCGTAAGTCATAACGCTTAATACTTAAATTTGTCGCAAGGTAGGAATTATCTGATTGTATAAAAATGTATCAGCAAATAACCGGCTACACTAAGGATCAATATAGACAGAATGGCGATAATGAGCCAGTTTTGGTTCTTTAATTTTCTTTTGTTTTTGCGGTTGATCTTTTTGGCAGTTTGTTTTTGTAACTGTTTATTCAGTTGTTCCACATATTCTTTTACCTGGGCGGGGTTCTTAAAATTTTGCAGGCCTTCTATCGCTTCATTCACAAAAGAAGAATCGGCCATTTGTTTTTCAATGGCAAATCGCTCTTCTTCCGAGGCATTACCTTGCAGGTAACGCATCAGTTCATCACTGTGCATATCCTCATTATCTTTCAATATGTCTGTAAGGTCCGTCATTCAGTTGCTTTCATTTTCTTTTCAACCAGTAATTTCAAATTTCGTTTCCCGTTCTGGATAAAACTTTTTACCTGTAATAGGGTATACCCTGTAGTATCAACAATATCCTGGTAGCTTTTTTTTTGCAGGTAAAATAAAGTTACACAGGTTTTCTGCTCCCTATTCAATTCTGATAAGGCTTTCTCAAGAATCGTTAAGGTAGTTTCTTTGTTTATACGCTCTTCCGGACCAGTTTCGGTGGCTATTATTTCTGTTCTTCCCTCAACCGGAATAAAAATGTGCCTGTCACGCAGGTTCATCAGACAATGGTTTTTGGCCACCATGTATAACCAGCTTTTAAGGTAAGTTACCTTGTATTTTCCCAGTTCTACAATTGTTTTCAGGAATATCTGTTGTACCGCGTCTTTGGCTGCTTCCTCATTTTTAAGGTATTTCATGCATACCCCGAGCAGTAAAAAAGTATAGCGCTGTAAAAGGATACCCAACCATTGGGTATCCTTATCACTGTAGAATTTATCTAACAGCTCGCTATCGGTGATATGGTCATATCGCTGCTTACTCACTGCCTGAAAATAAAGCATTTTCTGTATAGATGCGATAGCTGTAAAAATCCATACCTTAACGGTAAATTGTTTGTATGGCTTTTGTAATTTGTATCGTACCCTTTGCTCCTTTACGAAAAGAAGACAATCATCGCTCTGAGATGATCAGCCAGGTATTATTTGGTGAAACAGCCGAACTACTAGAAGAGGGTAAGTCCTTTTCCAGGATCCGTTGTTTATATGATGGATATGAAGGCTGGTGCCAGACCGGCCAGTTAACAGGTATTGAAGATTCAGTGGCAGAAAATAGCCCGGAGGCATTAACTGCCGAATGGGATACTGTGATCCTGTTGAATAACCATCCCATGCACCTCCCACTGGGTAGTTCTTTGGGAATATTGCAGCGGGGTAAAGCTACGCTGGGTAAGTATCGTATCTCTTATAACGGAGAAATGCTGCATCCGGCGGTTGCTTTGTTTTCTGCTGATGCCATTACCTCACTTGCTATGCAATTCCTTAATACACCGTATGTATGGGGTGGCAGATCAGTAATGGGGATTGATTGCAGCGGGTTTGTGCAGCAGTTATTCCGTTTTTTTAACCGAAGATTACCGAGGGATGCTTACCAACAGGCTGAATCGGGTGAACTGGTTGGATTTTTGCAGGAAGTGAGATGTGGCGACCTGGCTTATTTTGATAATGAGGAGGGGAAGATCATTCATGTGGGACTATTATTAAACAGCGATACCATCATTCATGCTTCGGGTAAAGTGCGGATAGATAAGATAGATAATATGGGGATTGTGAATAGCGATACGGGGGAGAGGACGCATCGGCTTCGGATTATTAAGCGGTATTTCCAACATTGAAAAAATGGCACGCGGATAAAGGCGGATTGGTTGTGGGATGATTTGGGATACCTTACCGGCAACAGAAAAAGCAAGCCGGGAGACTTGCTTTTGTATAAGAATGTGTTTAACTATTAAATCATATCCAATGCCTTGGCGAGATAGGTTACTGTGCCGGGTAGTGCCAGCCAAAAAAATTGGCGGTAAAAAATAACCAGGATGATCAGTATGACTAACCAGAAAAAACAAAGCGCCCAATATTTAGCTTTTGATTGTTTTACTTCCATTGTGTTGATTTTTGGCAAAGATAGGGGTAGGGGATGATTTTTTAAAGGGTCAGCTGCCGGATTGTTGAATTTTTGTGGATGATGTCACAGAATCCTTTGTTTGTGCGGGTTTCGGCTTATCAAAAAACAGCATTTTAAGTGAAATCAGTAACAGAATTACCGCGAATGTCTTTTTCACTTTATCATCGCTTATTGAGAGGGCCAGTTTGCTGCCCAGAAAACTTCCCAATACAAAAGCTACGGCTAAAAGGATAACATAGTTCACATTCAGGTAGCCTTGTTTATAATATTGGATTACCCCTAAAATACCTGCAGGCAATAACAACAGGCCTAAAGAGGTGCCCTGCGCCAGTTTCTGTGAGAACCCGGCTAAGAGCACCAGTGCCGGCACAATAATTACCCCGCCACCAATGCCAATCAGGCCGCTTAAAAAGCCGGCGGTTAATCCTATCAATAGTAATAAAACAACAGTTGATGCAGTCATGTGATTGGTTTTTAATACCACAGTATAAACAGAATTTTACAGGTAAGGATTATTTTAAAAAAGTTTCCTTATAAAAGTTGATGGATTCTTCAATAATGGCGAGGGCCTTGGCTTTATCACCAAAATCTTCCACTACCACGGACTTATTCTCTAATTTTTTATACTCTTCAAAGAAATGTCTCAGTTCATCAAAGAAATGCTTGGGCAGTTCTTCAATATTATTATAATGGTTTACACCGGGATCTTTGGCTGCAACGGCAATAATTTTATCATCCGGGTCGCCGCCATCAATCATCTGCATAACCCCCACTACTTTAGCCTCCATCAGTGTTAGTGGCTGAACAGGCAGGGAAGTGATCACCAGTATGTCTAACGGATCTTTATCGCCACCATAGGTTTGTGGAATAAAGCCATAGTTGATAGGGTAGTAAAAAGAGGAAAAAATAACCCTGTCCAGTCTTAACAGACCACTGGGTTTATCAATTTCATATTTACAACGGGATCCCTGTGGTATCTCGATAATGGCATTCACAATCCTGGGCGCATTTTCTCCGTAAGGAACGCCGTGCCAGGGATGAAGTACTGTAGAAAGATGCATAGTATTGATAGTATAATTATTTAATAATCCAATAGCCAAGTGCAACGGCCCCAAGTCCCGCAATCAGGGATGCCCCCGTGTAAAGTACGAAACTTCCATAGCGCTGCTGATAGAGTAACTGCATATTTTCCCAGGCAAAAGCGGAAAAAGTGGTAAATCCCCCGCAAATACCGGTAGCCAGAAACAATCGCCAGTTGGCAAAGCCTTCCTCCCTGGAAGCCACACCCATAATAGCGCCTATCAGTAGGGAGCCAATGATGTTTACCGTTAAAGTGGCATACGGAAAACTTTCATGCCTGATAAAGTGAACAGCCAGGTATCGAAAGGCGGAACCTATTATGCCACCCATACTCACCAGAAAAAGATTCTTTAATAACATAGTTAATAAGATTATTCCTTTTTACCAATATCAACCAGCCAGTCGCCTTTTTGTTTCACTACATAAATCGTATCAGCTAATTTGTCTGATGAATTTTGAAAATAAATAACAGTAATACTGTCATTCAGGTCTTTTACTTCCTGGATATTGATAGAAGCGGTTCTCCATTGCTGACGGCCCTCCCTGTTCATTTTTCTGTAACTGCGTTCCATTTCCTGCAGGATGCCTGTATTTTTTTCGTTGGGGAGAATATAAAAAGTGGCCTTGGAAAAATCGCCCTGTAATTTGCTGTTGATAAATTCCCTGCCCGCGTCCAGTGCATCTTCCGCTTTACGGTAATCCTGCTGCTTGCCACCGCAGGCAACTGATAGAAAGGCCATACACAATAGTAAGTATTTCATATTTCTCATGCGGTTTAAAGGTACGTTGAACAGCTTAACTATGGAAAAATAAACCCTTTTCCATCTTATCTATCGATAGTGTTTTACTTTTCCTCAGGTAATAAAACCAACCTCACCACATTTTGCTCATCAAAGAATTGAGTAGCGATTACCTTACTTCTTTCAACAGTAAATTTCTGTATTTTTTTAGAGGCATCCAGTATGCTTAAGGGGTCCTCATTTCTAAAAAACTGTTGTTCCACCTGGTAACGCCAATAACTGTTTTCCTTGACCTCATTCTCCAGGGATCTGGTTTGTTCAGCTATCACTTTATCTACATTAACCTGCGCCACCCCATTGGCTTTGGTATTTTTAATTTCTTCCATTATCATTGCCACCAGTTTGTTTACATTTTCCGGTGCACAGCCAAACTGTATGCCAATACTATAATTACAAAAAGGCTCACGTGTAATGCCCCCGCTTACCCCAACACCATATACACCGCCCGCGTCTTCGCGTAATAATTCACGCAGTTTAATGCCCAGGGCTTTGCATAGCTGCCCCAGTTGCCGGTTAGCTGTTTCATCATACGTTGTATTGCCGGTGAAATAGAGACGTACACCGGCTTTGTTTTCTTTACCCTTGTATATTATTTTATTTATTTGCCCGATTGGATAGCGTATCCCCACATCTTTATAAGTATCTTTTTGTGTAGTGCCTGGTAAAGAAGCTATGTAGGTTTCTACCAACGGCTTGATACTGTCTGTTTTAAAATTTCCCACAAAAGTAAAAAGGAACTGCCCGGCATTTTTAAATCTTTCTTTATAAATATCAAAGGCACGGTCAAGATTCAATCTTTTTAAATCCGCGGTGGTAAAGGGCCTTCGTCGTGGGTGGTAATTACCCATAATATAACTCACCGAGTCTGCAAATACTGATCTGGGGTCCTTGTCTTTATTCTCCATTTGAGCAGTAAACTGCTGCAGAATAACATTGAACATGTTAGCATCTTTTCTGGGCGCCACAAAACTGCCATGCAATAACTGAAAAGCTGTTTCTAAATCCTTAATGTTGCTATTGCCGTTCATACCCTGCATGGTAGCAGACAAAGAGGGCGCCACATAACAGTTCTTGCCGGTAAGGGCTTTCTGCAATGCCTGCATATCCAGGTTACCCATACCACCAACCGATGCCACTATTGCAGCATTGGCTGCATTAATATAATCGCTGTCGTTATACAGGGAACTGCCCCCCCAACTGATACAGGAGAACTGGATATCATCATTCTTAAAGTCAGTAGGTTTTAAAACTACCCTGGCGCCATTCGAAAGTATCCATTCAGTTGTGCCGATGGCATCATATTTTTTTTCTGATACTACTTTGCCTGCAACTGGTGTAACGGGTAACAGCGGCCCGTTTGATACCTTGTCGGTATATTTTTTTAGTTTCCCCAAAGGCTTATTCAATTGTGCCAATACAACCGCCTTCGAGGGCAAATTCTTTTTTTCTGTTTCCGGCGCGGTAATCACAATGGAACGGTCAGTAGCTTTGGTCCAAAATTTTATCAGGCTGTTTACTTCTGTTAACGCAATGGTTGGCAGAAGCTTTTGATACAGGCTATATTCATATTCAATGCCCGGAATGGCTTCTCCTTTTAAATAATGTTCTATCAGTTCCTGTACAAGTTCGGCGGATTTTGTTTTATCACGCTCATGATAGCTGTTTTCGATTCGTGAAAAGGTATTTTTCACCGCCCTGTCCAGTTCCGTTTGTACAAAACCATATTGTTTTACCCTTTCATTTTCTGTTAATAAAGTTTGTATGGAAGCCGTAATATCTTTTCCTTTTTTGGCTACAGCTAATAAGGTAAAAGCATCTTTATCTCCAATAAATCCGCCATAACTACTGCTGCCAAAAAGAAATGGAGCCGTTGGCTTTTGCGAAATTTCATCTAACCGGCTACTCATCATCTGGTTAAATAATTCGCGAACAATTTCCGCCCTGAAATCTCCCGCCGTTTTTACTGCCGGCACTTCGGGCATAGTATAATAGATCTGTACAATATTATAAGGTTGTTCAGCATCGGTTAAAATAGCCGTTCTTGTTTCGGCATGCGCAGGAATGCTGTACTGAATTCTTTTTCTTGGATCTTTGGTTGCCGGTATCTTTTCGAATTGTTCTTTAATCATTTTTTCCGTTTCAGCCAAATCCACATCACCTACCACAATAATTGCCTGCAAGTCCGGTCGGTACCAGTCTTTGTAATAAGAAGTAAGCATGGTATGATGCGCGGTATCAATATTCGATTTGGTGCCAATGGGTAGCCGTTTGGCATACTGCGAACCCTTCAATAAAATGGGAAAATATTTATCACGCAACCTGGCATCGGCCCCCCGGCCAAGGCGCCATTCTTCTACAATAACTCCACGTTCCTTATCAATTTCTGCCGGTTCAAAACTTACGCCATGTGCCCAGTCTTCCAATATCTGCATGGCCTGTTTATAAACCAATGGGCTATCCGTAGGCACCTGCAGTTCATAAATGGTTTCATCAAATGAAGTGGAAGCATTCAGGTCCGCCCCAAAATTTACACCACTTTTTTCCAGAAAATTCACCAGTTCATTTTTCTTAAAATGCTGTGTGCCATTAAAACTCATGTGTTCTACAAAATGTGCCATTCCTACCTGTTTATCGCTCTCCAGGATCGACCCTGCATTCACTACCAGCCGCAATTCAGCCCGGTTTTTGGGTTCCTGGTTTTTGCGTATATAATAGGTGAGTCCGTTACTGAGTTTACCTGTTTTTACGGCAGGATTAACCGGCAAAGGCAGTGTATTCTTCTGAGCGCTGATAGACAATGAAAAACTGATCAGCATCAGAATAAGCGTAAGCGTTTGTTTCATAACAGGTATATTATGTTACGAAAGTAGGACTTGTTGGGTGTGCAAAGAGAATAAATGTGTTTGCTATACACTTTACTTTCGATAATTTTATACCCTAAACCGATTGTTATGCGTTACAAACATTGTATCCCCCTGTTATTACTGATAGCATTGTTATCTTCCTGTAATATGGGGGCCAATCAGTCATCCCTGGCTGATACTTCCAAAACTGATGGGCATCCTTCATGGATCATGCAGGGCAATATTTACGAAGTAAACGTTCGTCAATACACTCCCGAAGGAACTTTTCAGGCATTTGCCAAACACCTCGACCGCTTAAAGGAAATGGGTGTTCAAACACTTTGGTTTATGCCTGTCAACCCTATCAGTAAAGTTGATCGTAAGGGGTCATTGGGAAGTTATTATGCAGTGTCTGATTATGTAACTGTAAATCCGGAATTTGGAAATATGGACGATTGGAAATCGTTGGTTAAAGAAGCGCATGCAAAAGGGTTTAAAATAGTGATTGATTGGGTGCCCAGCCATACAGGTGCCGATCACCACTGGTTAACAGAGCATCCGGATTTTTATGTGAGGGATAGTGCAACCGGTAAAGCCATTTCTCTGTACGACTGGACAGATACCCGTAAACTAAATTATCATAACCCCGGAACAGTAGACAGTATGCTGTCGGCCATGAAATTCTGGATACGGGAAACGGATATTGACGGATTTCGTTGCGACGTGGCCGGAGAAGTGCTGGACAGCTTTTGGGTGAAATGTATTCCTGAGCTCAGAAAAATGAAAAATATCTTTATGCTGGCCGAAGGTGATAAACCCATACTGCATACAGATGGTTTTGATGCTTCCTATACCTGGAATGATTTTAATATGATCAAATTAATCGCGGCAGGAAAAAGAAAGGCGTCTGATTTTGATAGTACGATTGCTAAAACAGACAGTTCGTTCCCTGCCAATGCTTTGCGCATGTTCTTTACCAGTAACCATGATGAAAATAGCTGGAATAAAGCTGATTTTGAAACCACTCCAGGCGCTTCACATGCCCCCTTTGCTGTATTAACGCAAACAATGAAACGAAGCATACCATTGATTTATAGCGGACAGGAGGAACCCATTTTACGGGCTGTTAAATTTTTTGATAAGGACACCATGGCTTTTTCAAAATTTGAACGGGCCGGTTTCTATAAAAAGTTACTGGAACTGCGAAAAACCAATCCTGCACTGAGTGCGAATGCTTCCTTTGCCCGCTTAACTACCGGTGCTGAAGATAAAATTTATGGATATGCGCGTCAATCAGACAAACATAAAATAGTCGTGCTGCTCAATTTATCCAATTCTCCTCAAACATTTTCCGTACAGGACGGCTTGCTTAGCGGTGAAGCAACAGAAATATTTACTGATAAAAAAGAAAAGATGGAGCCAGGTAAAAGCTTTAGTCTGGGTGCATGGGGCTACCTTGTGTATAGATACTAATACTTTCCAACAGACATAATTTTTTCTTATGACACGTAAGCAACTTATTCAACTGATAAAAGAGAAAAAAAGTTATCTCTGCATTGGTCTTGATACAGATGTTTCCAAACTTCCCAAACACCTGCAATCACATCCTGATGCCATATTTGAATTCAATAAAGCTATTATTGATGCAACCAAAGACTATTGTGTAGGCTACAAAATCAATACCGCTTTTTATGAATCGCAGGGGTTAAAAGGGTGGGAGGCCATGGAGAAAACGGTTCAATATATTCCTGATACCCATTTCAAAATTGCTGATGCCAAGCGAGGGGATATCGGAAATACTTCTTCCCAATATGCAAAAGCCTTCTTTGAAGTAATGCCTTTTGATGCGGTTACGGTTGCTCCTTATATGGGGGAAGATAGTGTTCGGCCTTTTCTGGAATATAAAGATAAATGGACCATTGTGCTGGGCCTTACCTCTAATGCGGGAAGCGATGATTTTCAGCAATTGTCATTCGCGCATGGCATCACTGAAAAACGTTTGTACGAAACTGTTCTTGAAAAAGTGGCTACCTGGGGCACGACTTCAAATCTTATGTTTGTAATTGGCGCTACCAGGGCCTGCGACTTTGTTCATATCCGTTCCTTTGTTCCGGATCATTTCTTATTGGTTCCGGGCATTGGGGCACAGGGTGGAAGTTTGAAAGACGTATCAAAATTTGGGTTGACGAAAGACTATGGCTTACTTGTAAATGCCAGTCGCGCTATCATCTTTGCCGGTGGGGGCGAGGATTTTGCTGAAAAAGCAAAGTTTGCCGCTGCGGGATACCAGTCTGAGATGGCCACTTATTTCTAATCTGTTTCCGGCACAATAATAGGGTAACACTATAAAAAGACAGAAGGCACCAAGCGATTAAAAATTTGCTTTGATCGTCTCCATAACCATATTTGAACAGTTTTCATTATTTTCATTGCACCCAAAACCATAAACTATCTGCTATGAGAAGTATTCAGCTTATCCTTTTATTTACTTTTTTTTCATTCCTGTCTTTCGCGCAGAATGAACCCATAACCAAAGCCAATTATGCCACGGCTGCCCGCTTCTCTCCCAAAAAACTGGAGAAACTCATTTTAACCACCAGTGTAGATCCACATTGGCTGAAAAAGAGCGATAGATTTTGGTATGTATATGAGACTACAGAAGGTAAAAAATGGTATATCATTGATCCGGTTAAGGGAGAGAAGAAATTACTGTTTGATAATGCTGACCTGGCTGCAAAAATTACGCGACTGATTCAGGATCCATTTGATGCCCAGCACCTGGGACTGGATAGTATGCGTTTCATAAAAGATGAAAACTGGATTCAGTTTGAAGTAAAGAGCACAAAAGAATTGGAGAAAAAAGATACTGCCGTTAAAAAAGATACTGCTGCTAAAAAAGGGACACCTCCGGTAAAAGAGAAGAAGACATTTTACTTTGAATACAACCTGTTAACCGGTGAACTTACAGAGCTTGCTGATTTTAAGAAACCCAAAAGAAAACCCATTTGGGCAGCTATCTCACCCGATGGTAATAGGGTGCTTTTTGGGCGGGATTTCAATCTGTATTGGATGGATAAAGTGAATTATGATAAGGCGCTTAAGAATGAAGATGATTCCACTATCGTTGATCACGCGTTAACATCGGATGGTATTGAAAACTTTAGTTATTTCTCTGAAGGAAATTTATCAGGAACAGGCGATAATAATATTGACAAAGAAAAAAATAAACATAAACGAAAATCAGTTTTCGCCTATTGGTCGGCCGATTCAAAACATTTTGTTTTAGGAAGAACGGATAACCGGCAAGTAAAGGATCTCTGGGTTATTAACAGCGTTGCCAATCCGCGCCCTACCCTGGAAACCTATAAATACTCGATGCCGGGCGAAAAAGAATCACCGGTAGATCATTTGTATCTTTTTGATCTCACTTTGCAAAGTGGTAAGGAACTGAATTTGTCGTTGTTTAAGGACCAGGATATTGCTGTCTGGACAGAACAGGGCAAACTGAATACCCGTGATGATGATTTCAGGCCTTTGCAATGGTTGGGAACCAATGATAAATTTTATTTTACCCGTACCAGCCGCGATCTGAAGAAAGTAGATATATGTGTTGCCGATATTGCGACGGGCTCTTTCAAAACTTTGATTGAAGAGCGTTTTAATACTTATATAGAAACCAGGAGATTGGGATTGGTAAATGATGGGAAAGAATTAATTCAGTGGAGTGAACGCGATGGGTATGCGCATTTTTATCTCTACGATGAGAATGGTAAACTTAAAAATCAAATTACATCCGGCACTTATCATGTTGAAAATATTTTGGGTATTGATGAGGCTAAAAGGATACTGTATTTCTCTGCTAATGGAAAAGAAACCGGCGAAGACCCTTATTACCTGCACGCCTACAAAGTAAATTTTGATGGTAGCGGATTAAAACTGCTCAATCCCGGAGAGTTTGAACACGCGATGATCTTAAATGATGGCAAAAGTTTCTTTGTAGACAACTATTCACGCGTAAATACCGTTCCTAAATCAACACTGTATGCGGCAGATGGCAGAAAAATCATGGATCTTGAAACGGCCGATCTGAGTTCACTATTTAGTGCCGGCTATCAATTTCCGCAGGTGTTTAAAGTGAAGGCAGATGATGGCATCACTGATATATATGGTGTGATGTACAAACCTTTTAATTTTGATTCTGCCAAAAAATACCCGGTGATCGAATATGTATATCCCGGCCCGCAAACAGAAGCGGTAAACAAAGCATTCAGTCGTGGTATGGACAGAACAGATCGCCTTTCTCAATTAGGGTTTGTGGTTATTACGATGGGTAACCGTGGCGGCCATCCCTCCCGAAGTAAATGGTACCATAATTATGGATATGGTAACCTGCGCGATTATGGATTGGCCGATAAAAAAGCCTGTGCAGAACAACTGGCAGACCATTACCCCTACATAGATATCAATCGGGTAGGCATTCACGGTCATTCCGGGGGTGGATTTATGAGTACAGCCGCCATGCTGGTATATCCCGACTTTTTTAAAGTAGCCGTTTCGTCTTCCGGTAATCACGACAACTCCGTTTACAATCGTTGGTGGAGTGAACAGCACCATGGCGTAAAAGAAGTAATAGGAGAAAAAGGAGATACCAGTTTTGTGTATAATATTGAAAAAAATCAGGACCTGGTAAAAAATCTGAAGGGACATCTGTTATTATCTACCGGTGATATAGATAATAATGTACACCCCGCGGGAACTATCAGGGTGGCCAATGCACTAATCAAAGCCAATAAGCGTTTCGACCTGCTGATACTTCCCGGTCAGCGGCATGGCTATGGTGATATGGCAGAATACTTTTTCTGGCGGATGGCTGATTATTTTACAGAATATTTGATGGGTGATACAACAGAAAGAAAGGTTGATATCGAAGAAATCAATAAAGAAACACCCCAAACAAAAAGCCCTTAACTCATACCTTATCTTTAATTTCGAAAAAAAAAGTCAAAACTCCAAACTCCAAACTCATCACATGTCTTCCAGACCAGATCTATTTCAATCTCCCGATTACTACCTACTAGACGAACTCCTGACCGAAGAGCATAAACTCATCCGGGAAACAGTACGTACTTATGTGAAGAAAGAAATTTCTCCCATTATTGAGGACTATGCGCAAAGGGCTGAGTTTCCTGCGCAGATTGTAAAACAGTTAGGCGAATTGGGCTGTTTTGGTCCAACCGTACCTGAACAATATGGCGGTGGCGGATTAGACTATATCAGCTATGGACTGATGATGCAGGAACTTGAACGCGGTGATAGCGGTGTACGCAGTACAGCCAGTGTGCAGGGTAGCCTGGTAATGTTTCCTATTTACGCATATGGAAATGAAGCGCAGCGAAATAAATATTTGCCCAAACTGGCGAGTGGTGAATGGCTGGGTTGTTTTGGATTAACAGAACCTAATCATGGAAGTAATCCTGCGGGTATGCTTACCAAAATCAAAGACGCCGGAGATCATGTGATACTGAATGGCGCTAAAATGTGGATCAGCAATGCCCCTTTCGCTCAGGTTGCCGTAGTGTGGGCGCGTAATGAACAGGGTGAGATACAGGGTGTGATTGTAGAACGAGGAATGGAAGGATTTTCAACGCCTGCCACACATGGCAAATGGAGCCTGCGTGCCAGCGCTACCGGCGAACTGGTTTTTGATCATGTAAAAGTTCCTAAAGAAAATATTCTCCCTAATGTAAAAGGACTAAAGGGGCCACTGGGCTGCTTATCCAAGGCCCGCTATGGTATTGCCTGGGGCGCATTGGGTGCGGCCATGGATTGTTATGATACAGCCTTGCGTTACAGTAAAGAGCGTGTGCAATTCGATAGGCCCATTGGAGGGTTTCAGCTACAACAGAAAAAGTTGGCCGAGATGATTACCGAAATCACCAAAGCACAATTACTGGTATGGCGTTTAGGTGTATTGATGAATGAAGGCAAGGCCACAGCGCAACAGATTAGTATGGCTAAAAGAAATAGCTGTGAAATAGCCACCAATATTGCCCGCGATGCCCGCCAGATGCTCGGCGGTATGGGTATCACCGGAGAATACAGCATCATGCGCCACATGATGAACCTCGAAAGTGTGATCACCTACGAAGGAACCCATGATATACATTTGCTGATTACCGGAATGGATGTAACAGGGTTGAATGCATTTAAGTGAATTAATAATATGAAACTCTTCCTCATAGGCATGATGGGCTCTGGCAAAAGCTACTGGACAAAAAAGCTTTCCAAAAAACTAAAACTGGAAGGGTATGATCTTGATTTTCTGGTTGAATCGCAGGAAGAAAAAACCATCGCCGAAATATTTGCGGCGGATGGGGAAGTTTATTTTAGAAAATCGGAAGCGAAAATATTGAGATGCTTTGGTGAGAAAAAATCTTTTGTATTAGCCACCGGTGGCGGAACGCCCTGTTTTAATGATAATATGGCATGGATGAATCAGCAGGGTATTACTGTGTGGATTGATGAACCTATTGCGTTATTGGCAGAACGCCTGCAACCGGAAAAAGCCCATCGCCCCTTAATTAAACATTTAGCTGATAAGGAACTCGAAGCATTCCTGACCAATAAATTAAAAGAACGATCTCCCTTTTACAAACAGGCAACCTATCACTTGCAGGGCGATGCCATCAGCGATGCCGGGTTCGCTAAAATCATCAAAAAACATGGATAAAAAATTGCTTGTTATAGCAGCGTGGCTCGGCGCCTTTTCTGTGGCCCTGGGCGCTTTTGGGGCGCATATTTTGAAAGGATATTTAAGTCCACAGTCTTTAATAACCTACGAAACGGCTGTCCGTTATCAGTTCTATCATGTATTTGCTATCGCATTGGCAGGATTATTGTATCAAACCTATTCCAATAAAAGAATTCGTTTGGCGGGTAACCTGTTTATTGCCGGAATCATCTTTTTTAGCGGGTCTCTCTATTGCTTATCCATTCTCAAGTCGGATCATTTTAAATGGATCGGTGCCATTACACCCATGGGTGGTATTTTTTTTATGGCCGGCTGGGTACTGCTTGCCCTCGGTATCAGGCAGGGCAAAGCTGCATAAGTGGAAAACTGTTCTGTACTTTATCAGTTTTGCACATAGCCCCCTGTAGCTGCATCCGCTTTATCGCTTAGCTTATATTTGTTTCCATGGCCAACAGTCTCAAAAAGAAAACGCCACCTCCGCCGGATCCGGAAGTACTAACGCCTGATAAAGAAGCACAGGTAACTGTTACGGAAGTAGTAAAAGATGAACGTACCACTAAAATAGCCGGCGCGGTAAGCCTGTTGGTTACCGCCTTCCTTTTTGTATCCCTCACTTCGTATTTATTTACCTGGCAGGAAGACCAGGATAAAGTACACCAGTTTGGTATTAAAATATTTGCTACTGATGATGTAAAAGTAACCAATCTGCTTGGTGTATTGGGCGCTTATGTGGCGCATACCCTCATCTATAAAGGCTTTGGCATTGCCTCATTCCTGTTCTGTACTTTTTTCTTTGTGCTGGGGATGAATCTGCTTTTTGGTAAAAAAATATTTAACCTGTTTCGCAATGCCAGGTATGTATTAATCGGATTGGTGGTAATAAGTACCACCGTTTCATTTGCAACAGCAGGGTTCAGCTTTTCATGGGGTGGGGCCGTTGGTGAATTATCATCGGCATGGCTGGTAAAATGGGTAGGAAGGATAGGCACTGGCGCGATCATATTTCTGGCTGCATTCAGTTGTATCATCTGGCGCTTTAATCCTATTTTCAAATGGCCGGTATGGACAGTTAGCAGGCAGAAAAAAAACAGCAACGAAATACTGCCCCTCACAGAAGATGATGAAATGCCGGTTAAGAAAGAGTGGAATAAAGAGGGAGAAGAGGCAATGGGAATAGCCCCTTTGGCAGATACTGAGCCTGAAGAACCCGTTAGCTTGAATACGATGAAACAGGATAGCAAAGGGGTAGTGGTAATGATGCCTGATGGCGCCGATGCTGCTAACCCTATGAATGATTTTGGCGTTGTAGAAAAAGAAGATGAGTTGGCTGCCGCGATTGAAATAGCGCCGGAAGAAAATTTTTCGCGGACTGCCAATGTACGGACCTCATCAAAAGCATCTCATCCTGACCTGGAACTTGAAATAAATGAATTACCCGAAACGGAAGCAATACCCATGGCTGCCGTTGCCGGTAAACTCACTACAAAATATGATGCAACACTTGATCTGAAAGATTATAAATACCCAACACTGGACCTGCTCGAAACACATGGCAGTGAAAAAATCGTTCACGATCCCCAGGAACTCGAAACGCATAAGAACCAGATCATCGCAACACTGAAGAATTATGATATCGCTATTCAGCGAATTGCCGCTACGGTAGGGCCCACCGTTACACTGTATGAAATTGTTCCGGCGCCCGGTGTACGTATCAGCCGTATTAAAAATCTGGAAGATGATATCGCGCTGAGCCTGGCAGCGCTCGGCATCCGTATTATTGCACCCATACCGGGCAAAGGAACCATTGGTATTGAAGTACCCAATGTTCGCAAGTCGGTGGTAAGCATGCGAACCTTGCTGGCTTCAGAAAAATTTCAAAACAATAGCTTTTCCCTTCCTATCGCCATTGGAAAAAAAATTGATAATGAAAATTTTATTGTTGATCTGGCCAATATGCCACACCTCCTGATGGCAGGCGCCACAGGGCAGGGTAAATCTGTTGGATTGAATGCGATACTTGTTTCACTCCTGTATAAAAAACATCCCTCTCAGTTAAAATTCGTATTGGTAGATCCTAAAAAAGTAGAACTGAGTTTGTATCGCAGGATAGAGAAACATTTCCTTGCCAAATTACCCGGCGAAGAAGAATCCATCATTACAGACACCAAAAAAGTAGTTCATACCCTCAATGCGCTTTGTATTGAAATGGATAACCGTTATGATCTGCTGAAAGAGGCACATTGCCGTAATATCAAGGAATACAACGAAAAATTTACGTCACGCAAACTCAATCCGGAAAAAGGCCACCAATATTTGCCCTTTATTGTATTGGTGGTGGATGAGTTTGCCGACCTGATTATGACTGCCGGTAAAGAAGTAGAAATGCCTATTGCACGTTTGGCTCAATTAGCCCGTGCCATTGGGATACACCTTATCATTGCTACCCAGCGTCCATCTGTAAATATTATCACCGGTACCATTAAGGCTAATTTCCCCGCACGCATTGGATTTAAAGTTTCCAGTAAAATTGATAGCAGAACTATTTTAGATGCAGGTGGTGCTGAACAACTGATTGGAAAAGGGGATATGCTGGTTAGTTATAATGGAGAGATCACCCGTTTGCAATGTGCCTTTGTAGATACACCCGAAGTAGAAAGGGTATGTGAATTTATTGGTGACCAGCGCGGGTACCCGCAGGCATTCCTGTTACCTGAATATGTGGATGAAAAAGATTTAGATGGCAGAGACTTCGATTCCAGCGATCGTGATCCTCTTTTTGAAGATGCGGCCCGTTTGATTGTTCAAAGCCAGATGGGATCAACCTCCCTGATACAACGCAGAATGAAACTGGGCTATAACCGTGCCGGAAGGTTAATGGACCAGTTGGAAGCAGCCGGTGTGGTAGGCCCAAACCAGGGTAGCAAAACACGCGATGTAATTTTCAAAACGGATATGGAACTCCAGGCATTTCTGGATACTTTTGTTTAATCATTGGGCCATCTTTAAACTTAACAGATTCAATAAGGTCTTACAAATAGCGAAAACCTATATTTGCGCCCAATAATCACAGACTGATGAAGAAATTTTATGCTTGCCTGTTAACCATATTAATAAGTTATGTACCTGCGTACCCACAAAATGATCCCGCCGCTAAAAAAGTGCTGGAAGCAGTAGGGAATAAGGTGAAATTAGCTAAAGGAATTACTGCCAGTTGTTTGCTAAGCTCTTTTACCAGCAAAGGAAAACCTAATGGAAGCCAGACGATTTCTCTACTGATGAAAGGGGATAAATACCTGCTCAAACAGGGTAAAACAGAAATTATTTGCGATGGAATAAATGTCTATCGCTTTGATGGAGAAAAAACAATTACCAAGTCTTCCCTCGCAGAAAGCAACCAAACACTTAGTCCCCAAAAATTATTATCGGGAGCCTATGATAAAGACTTTACCTATAAACTACTTCCTTCCAAAGGCAGTTTTAATGAAATTGAAATGAAACCTATTGATAACAGGAAAAATTTTCAGAAAGTAAACCTCTTCATCGACAAGGCCAGGTCCACCTTTTCCAGAGCAAGAATACTTGATAAGAGCAATAATATTACTGAAGTCAAAATTGCCAACCTAAACCTGAATATAGCGATTGCTGAAAATAAGTTTGTATTCAATAGGGCTAAATACCCAAAAGATGTTGAAATATTAGATTAACAGCCTTCAAAAAAATTAACAGGCCGGACTGAATATAGTCCGGCTTTTTTATAACCTGGTGGGGAATTTACAGTATAAAAGTAACCCCTTCCACTGCCAGCTCTGTATTGGGGAATACTGTTTGTGTTTCTGCTAAAAAATCATGCAGGTTTTCATATTTACTGCTGAAATGGCCAATCAATAACCGCTCTGTTTCGGCTTTGACAGCAATAAAAGCCGCCTGCTCTGTTGTAGCATGAAAACGCGATTCGGCCCTGTCTGACTGGGCTTTCAGATAGGTAGTTTCGTGATAGAGAACGGTTACTTTTTTTGTTTTTTCGGCAATACTTTCATCAAAAACAGTATCTGCGCAAAAAGCATAACTTCTTGGAAGCTTATTTGGAATGGTTACCAACTCATTCCTGATAACCTCACCGTGTTTTGTTGTATAATCTTCCCCCTCTTTCAATTGTTCATAAAAATTAGCCGGGATACCAAATGCCAGTACTTTTTCCTTATTAATTTTACGGGGCTTCTTTTTTTCGCGAATGATAAACCCCCAGCAGGGAATCCGGTGCCGGGTAGCAAAACAGGCAACACTAAATTTTGGGTTATCAATAAGTGGTCCATCCTTCTCCAATGGATGAAATACCAACGCAAAAGGCAGGGTAGTGGCTGCCACTTCCAATTGTAGTGTAAGGATGTTTTGCAGTGCAGAAGGCGCATAAATATGCAATTCCTGTTCCCTGCCCAGTAGGCCCATGCTGGTAACCAGCCCTATCAACCCAAAATAATGGTCGCCATGAAGGTGTGAAATGAAAATATGGTGAATTTTACTTCTTCTGATTTTATACCTGGACATCTGTATCTGCGTGCCTTCGCCGCAATCTATCAGGAATAGCTGATCATTTAAGGTAATCACCTGCGCAGTGGGATGCCTGTCATAGGCAGGTAAAGCTGAATTATTGCCGAGTATGGTAACACCAAACATTCGTAGCGGTGAGCAGTTTAAGGAGTGAGCAATGACATATTCTACAACAATAGACAAATAATTAATTTGCCCGCTGCATTTCTTCCGGTAATTCTTGGTATTATCTCTCTTAGTTTCAATTTTGGACTCAGGAATTTAATGGAAATTAGCCATAAAATCCGGAAGAAAATGCTGGTTTTCCCATTATTATCCCTACTTTTGCACCCGATAAAAAAATAGAAGAAAATATTCAGGAGTCTTTTTAAACATTTTGAAATGCCTTATTTAACAATTGAAAAAAAAGCAAATATTTTTGCTGAATTTGGTGGGAAAGCCGCTAACACAGGCTCTATTGAAGGCCAGGTTGCCTTATTGACTGTGCGTATTGCCGAAATTTCCAAGCATTTACAAGCAAACAAACATGATCATTCTACCCAGCGTGGGTTGATGCAAATGGTGGGTAAACGTAAACGTTTACTAACTTATCTGCAGAAACACAACCTTCAGGTCTATCGTGCCCTGATTGAGAAATTGGGTCTGAGAAAATAATTATTCCGGTATGACACAAAAGCTATTCCCAACTGTCGGTATTAAAGCGGTTGGGAATAGTTATTTCTGTTAGTGCCTGTTTTTCCCCGCATTCCTTAACAGGGATACGATTTCCTCAGTTACCTTACCAGGTTATTCGTTTCCCATATTATAAAAAGAGAGTATGTTATCACAACCAAATAGTGTGAATTTCGACCTTGGTGGAGGCCGCCAGGTATTCATTGAAACAGGAAAATTAGCCCGCCAGGCCGATGGTGCTGTAACTGTACGTCAGGGCAATTGCGTTATTTTAGCCACTGTAGTAGCCAATAAAGATCCGAAAGAGGGACAAGATTTCTTCCCGTTAAGTGTTGATTATCAAGAAAAATTCGCTTCTGCCGGCCGTGTACCCGGCTCTTTCTTCAAAAGAGAAGCCAGGCTGAACGACTACGAAATATTAACGAGTCGTTTAATAGACCGCGCATTGAGACCCTTATTTCCGGAAGATTATTTGTGCGATGTGCAGGTATTGATAAGCCTGATATCAAGCGATGCAGAGGTTTTACCGGATTCGCTGGCCTGCCTCGCGGCATCCGCGGCATTAGCTGTATCAGATATTCCAATTAAAGAGATCATTAGTGAAGTAAGAATTGCCCGCGTAAATGGTCAGTTCATTGTAAATCCTACCCGTTCTGAATTAAAGGCATCTGATCTGGAATTCCTGATCGCTGCTACCGAAAAGAACCTGATGATGGTGGAAGGTGAAGCTAAAGAATGTGCTGAGGCTGATCTGGTAAAAGCGTTACAACTGGCTCATGCAGCGATTCGTATTCAGATAAAAGCTCAAGCGGATTTAAGGGCTTTGAAAGGTGTTACCACTAAAAGAGAGTACAAAAAACCGGCACAGGATGAAGCCATACTTGAAAAAGTAAACGCTTTTGCCAAAGACAGGGTATATGAAATTTCTAAAAAAGGGTCTTCTAAAAATGAGCGCACCGAAGCATATAGCGCACTGAAAGACGAATTGATAGCTAGTCTTGGGGAAGAAGCCACAGACCTGGAAAAGAAACTGGCTAAAAAATATTATGAAGATCTGAAATGGGAAGTGGTAAGGAATATGATGCTTGACGACAGAATCCGTTTGGATGGCCGTGAGCTCGATCAGGTTCGTCCATTGGCCATGGAAGTAGAGCCATTACCAACTCCACACGGTTCCGCTTTATTCACAAGAGGTGAAACTCAATCACTTACAACGGTTACTTTCGGAACTAAATTAGATGAATTGTTGGTAGAATCCGCCGCAAAATCAGAATATACCAAGTTTATTCTGCACTATAATTTCCCTCCATTTTCTACAGGAGAAGTTAAGATGATGAGAGGAGCGGGACGTAGAGAGATAGGTCATGGTAACCTTGCTATGCGTAGTTTAAAACAAATGATGCCTGGCAGCGAATATGCTTACACAGTTCGTATTGTAAGTGATATCCTGGAAAGCAATGGTTCATCTTCAATGGCTACCGTTTGTGCCGGTTCACTGGCATTGATGGATGCGGGTGTTCCTTTTCCAAAACACGTGAGTGGTGTGGCAATGGGCCTGATTACCAGGGAGGATGGCAAATATGCAATCCTGACCGATATCCTGGGCGATGAAGATCATTTAGGTGATATGGACTTTAAAGTAACCGGTACCCGCGATGGTATTTGCGGCGTACAGATGGATATCAAAGTGGATGGTTTGAGCATGGAAGTTATGATGGAAGCGCTGGAACAGGCAAAAAAAGGACGTTTACACATCCTGGATGCCATGTACGAATGTATGCCGGCGCCAAGATCAGAAGTAAAACCACATGCACCAAGAATGGTTAAACTGATCATTGATAAAGAATTCATTGGCGCGGTAATCGGACCAGGTGGTAAAGTGATACAGGAAATTCAGAGAGAAACGGGCGCTACTGTTAATATTGAGGAAGTAGGTAATACAGGAGAAGTAAGTATTTTCTCGGCCTCTAAAGAAAGCCTGGATAAGGCCGTAACCTGGATAAAAGGAATTACAGCTATGCCTGAAATTGGGGATGTGTATGAAGGTCCTGTAAAAGGTATCAAAGAATTCGGCGCTTTTGTTGAGTTCATGCCTGGTAAACAGGGTTTATTGCATATCAGCGAAATTAGCTGGAAGCGACTTGAATCCATGGAGGGCCTGTTTAAAGAAGGCGATATGGTGAAAGTGAAACTGGTAGGATTGGATCCTAAAACAGGTAAGTTTAAATTGAGCCGTAAAGCTTTGATGCCAAAACCTGAGTTTAAACCCAGGGAAGGCACTGAAAGCAATGAAGGATAAGATAACCTGAATGGCCCCGATTTATCGGGGCCATTCTCTTTTAGTTACCCTAACTATGTGCAATTATTGTGAACTAAGTATTCCATCGGCTAAATCACTACAGGAGGTATTGATTGCAGAGCTGTCGGCCATTGGTTTTGATGGTTTTGAAGAATCGGCCGGTTTACTCAAAGCCTATATTCCGGAAGCTGATTTTATAGAAGAAGAATTAAATATTTTATTAAATAAATATGATGTAAAGTATTCAAAATCAGTCATTAAAAAACAAAATTGGAACAAATTATGGGAGTCCAATTTTAAACCGGTTCAGGTGGCTGATTTTGTTGGAGTACGGGCAGCATTCCATCCACCCTTTACCGGTGTTGCACATGAGATTATTATAACGCCTAAAATGAGTTTTGGAACCGGGCACCACGCTACTACCTATTCGGTGATGCAGTTGATGCGCGAATTGGATTTTAGAGGCGCTTCTGTATTTGACTTCGGAACAGGTACAGGCATTCTATCTATCCTGGCCGAAAAACTGGGCGCCAGCAGGGTATGGGCAGTGGACAATGATGACTGGTGTATAGAAAATGCTTCAGAAAATAGTTTAATTAATCATTGTAAGTATATTGATATACAAAAAGTTGATACTGTAAATACGACTGAAAAATTTCAAATCATTCTGGCTAATATCAATAAAAACATTATAATGGATAATATCCATTTCCTGAAACAAAGTCTTATAGAGGGGGGGCAGCTAATTCTTAGCGGACTGTTAAAAGAAGATGAGGCGGATATTAGGGCTACCTGTCTTTTATTGGGATTAGCGCATAAAACTACCGTTGAAAGAAATGGTTGGATTGCCTGCTGGTTTGGTAGTGAAAATTTGTAAAAGTTGGATGTTAATTTATCATTAACTTCATTTCGTTATCTTTGCATCCCCCAACTTCAACTAGAGCGGAATGAACGAATTGTTACTGATAGTAATGGCTTATTGTATAGGATCTGTGCCAACGGCTGTATGGATTAGTAAATCCCTATTCGGAATTGATATACGTGACTATGGTAGCGGCAATGCCGGCGCTACCAATACCTTTCGTGTGCTGGGCTCAAAATGGGGTACCGTTGTAATGATGGTTGATATACTAAAAGGGGTGGTGGCTACCTCCCTTTATATTTTACTTCCCGGTTATCTTTCGGATGAACTGCATAGAACAAACCTGATGATTGGTTTGGGGTTGTCCGCTGTTATTGGTCATATATTTCCCATCTGGGCCGGTTTTAAAGGTGGAAAGGGGGTGGCTACCTTATTGGGTATGGCTGTAGCCATACAGCCTGTGGTGGCTATCTGCTGTGTTGGCGTATTCCTGCTTGTGTTGTACTTAACCCGTTTTGTATCCCTTAGTTCTATTTTGTCTGGGGTATCCTTTATGATATTCATTCTGTTTATTTTCAATGAAAGGGAAACCCTGTACCGCATCTTTGCGGTTTTGGTGGCCTTGATGGTGGTATTAACCCATCAAAAAAATATCGGGCGGATATTGAAGGGAACAGAGGGTAAAATACCCATCCTGAAACACCGCGATCGCCGAAGGCAAAGGCGAGAGGATTAGTATTCACTTTCCGACGAGACCTGGTTTGCTTTATTTTTCCGGATTCTCCAGTGCCTGCGCTTTCTTCCGTTATCCTTCGCGAAAGTGATAATCATGTAACTAATCCATACCATTTTGTAATTCGGTACTGATATTGGTATCTATTTTTACGCGTAATATATAAATGGATTTTAAAATCACGCAAATGAAAAGAATCGCGGCCGTTCTCCTGTTATTGATAGTGTTTAATACATCCTGTACAACAAATGCCATCACGGGCAGAAGCCAGCTAAACCTGGTATCTGATGCGGATCTTGAGGCTATGGCGCTGGTTCAGTATAAAGAATTTCTTACAACCAATACAGTATTACCCAACAGTAATAGTAGTACTGAAATGGTAAAACGGGTGGGTAACCGGGTGGCAGTTGCCGTTAAGCAGTATTACAAAAACAAAGGATTACCGAATGCATTGGATACCTATAATTGGGAATTTAACCTGGTTGATAATAAAGAGATCAATGCCTGGTGTATGCCGGGAGGCAAAGTAGTGGTTTACACAGGTCTTTTGCCGGTTACCCAGAATGAAACGGCACTGGCAATTGTATTGGGGCATGAGATTACACACGCGGTTTTGGGACATGGTAAGGAAAGGATGAGTCAGCAACTGGCTGCTCAGGGTTTGGGGGCATTGGGTGGTATTGCCCTGGGAACCAATACCAGGGCCATCAATATTTTTAACCAGGTTTACGGCGTAGGGGGCACAATACGGGGCCTTATTACCTAACTCACATAAACAGGAACTGGAGGCCGACCGTTTTGGATTGATTTTTGCCGCTTCGGCCGGCTATAATCCACAGGTGGCGGTTGAATTCTGGACAAGGATGGCCGCTATGGGAAATGGACAGAATATACCTGTTTTCATGAGTACTCATCCGGGTGATGAGGAAAGAATCCGGAAGATTAGGGAAGTGATGCCTGAAGCTTTACGATATTATCGCCCTGAATAAGAAAAATAGGGAACCTGTATGGCTTTATATGGTTAATGTTGTTGAAATATGTGGAGAACAGTCATCCTCATTTGTTTATTAATTGTAAATCCTTTTGCCGGATTCCACCTGCCGGATGTGTCCCGGGGGGATGGTATGGCCTACCCTCAAAAAGTAGCCGATATTCAATCTATCTCTTATGAAATGTACCGGCAATTTTTGTCAACACATACGGTACTAACTGCTAAGGAAAATGAAGCGGTGAATATGGTAAACCACATAGGCAACCGGGTTTTTAATGAAGTAAAGAACTATTACGCTTCAAATAGATCGTCCAAAGAATTGAATGGTTTTTCCTGGGAAATTAAACTGGTACAGGAAAATAAAGTGGATGCCTGGTGTTTACCAGGTGGTAAAATAGTGGTCTATTCATCCCTTATACCCGTTACCCAAAGGGATGCTTCACTGGTAGTTTTACTAACGCACGAATTGGCTCATATCCTGCTAAAACATGGTGAGAAAAGGATGAAACAGTATCTCAAAGAATACTTAGACTCCAAAGATTTAGCAACGGCCTTTGTTTCCAAACCAGTGGAAACCAGGGCATTTTTTAAAATGGCTTTTGGAACAGGCGACTATGTTGGGGTGATACGGGGATTTAGTGAAGAAGATGAAATGGAGGCAGATAAATTAGGATTGATATTTTGCGCAATGGCGGGATTTAACCCCTCAGATGCAATTGTTTTTTGGGAACGAATGTTCAAATTGAAAGGCACTGCCAGGCAACCTGAATTGGTAAGCACTCATCCGGTATCTGAAAAGCGGATAGCTAATCTGGAAGAAATAGTGGAAGATATTTCAAAGAAATACTACAAGCCTATTAGTAAATATTAATATACCAAACTGAAAATCGCCCTATTTCATGGAAATTAACGCTTACGGCACAAATTAGGCTTCATTTGTTTACCAACTTTGGTAACAATTTTTTAACTTTGCCCGCCTTTATTACATCACCTAAATCCCCTTTTAGGCATGTCAAACCCAACTTTGTTAGAAAAATTACAGTTAAAAGATGAGAAGAACCTGTTAATTCAGGGTTTGCCTTCCTCTATTGAAAAGCAGTTTGCCAAGATCAACTACGCAAAAAACGTAACCCCTTTGCTGAAAGCCAAGAAATTGGACTTCGCCCTTGTGTTCGCGCTTAGCCAGAACCAGTTAAACAATGTATTGAATGAGGTTTTCCCGGCCTTGCATGACGATACCAAGCTTTGGGTTGCCTATCCAAAAACAGCTAGTAAAATTGTAAGTGATCTTAACCGCGATTGCAGCTGGGAGTTGCTAAAACGCAAAGAATATGAATGTGTGCGCCAGGTAACACTGGATCATGTTTGGACTGCCATGCGTTTTAAGAAATTAGATAAAATACCCAACCGAACACGTGCTTTTTCAACTGAACTGAAAGCGGGTGAAATCAATAGCATTGATTTTGAAAAAAAACTGGTGGTACCTCCTGTTGAACTGGGAAGACTGTTTACCAAACACAAGGATGCACAGGAATTCTTCAGTTCACTTTCTTTTACAAACCAAAAGGAATACGTAAGCTGGATAGAAGCTGCCAAAAAAGAAGAAACCCGTAAGCGCCGTTTGGAAACAGCACTAGAAAAATTACTGGCAGGCAAAAAAAATCCTTCAGAAAAATAACAAATGAGTCATATTAATATTGAGATAAAAGCTAAATGCTTTCACCCCGAAAAAGTGGAAGCATTTTTGCTTTCAAAGAATGCCCGGTTTATTGGGCTTGATCACCAGAAAGATACTTACTTCCTGGTGCCCAGGGGCCGGTTGAAATTAAGACAGGGAAATATAGAAAAGAGCCTTATTTACTATGATCGCCCTGATCAGGAAGGACCGAAACAATCTGATTTCTCTTTAAGCCGGATAAGCGATGGGCCGGCAGTTGAACAGGTGTTGACGAAAGCGCTGGGGGTAAAAGTGGTGGTTGATAAACACCGGAAAATTTTCTTCATCGATAATGTCAAATTTCACCTGGATGAAGTACCCGGTCTGGGTTCCTTTGTTGAGATAGAAGCCGGCAATAAAACTGATCCATCCCTTACCATCGAAACCCTGCGGGAACAATGCAATTTTTATATGAAAGCATTCGATATTGCCGAAAGGGATCTGATTCACCATAGCTACAGTGATATGTTGCTTTTATTGTAATTTCCTGGTAGCAATATCCTCTGTGAAACTCATTACCTCAGTAGGCTGTGTTGAAAAAAGAATTTTGATGCGGCATGGTAATTTTTTCAACACGGAGGGCACAGGGGAACTGAGCTGCACAGAGAAGCGTTATTTGATGATGACTGTTCCTAATTGTTTGGTAAGTTCCCTTTCAATTTCTTTGAGTTGTTTGTGTACTTCAATCAACCTCATTTGTTCGTCAAGTGGTGCATGCTCCATATCGTTTTGGTTCTGATCAAACATTTTTTTGATCTTCCGGAGTTTGTAAAAATTTACACTCATCAATACATCATGGATACTGGTATCCCTGTTCACAATATTCATCGTTTCCATTACCTCATCCCACTTCTGGCTCAGTTCAAACGGGAACATGCTGATACTGACTACCAGGTTACGGATATGCTCATTCTCATGGTATAGCAGTGTTTTAGTAGTAGGCTCCAGGCCCTGTTGGTAGCAGGTTCTGTATTCTTCAAATAGTTTTTCAAGGTCTGCGTTATCAAAATGAAACTGCTCCAGTTCTTCAAAAATAAAATCAGCCATATTCCGGTTCTCATCCCATACACGTAATCCGTATTCAAGCAGCACTCGGAGTATGTTTCGTTCATGCGCCTCATCCTGGTTAAACAGTAACTGGGTATCATCCAGCACATCTTCTGGCTGTTGTGCCTGTTGCAGCAGGAAATTGGATTCTTCAATGGATAATTTCTTTTCGTCTTTAGAAATTTTATCCCGCTTATATTTATTAACCAGGTTGGTTAGTCCTGTTTCATCTATCCGCAATAAACCGGAACATTGCCTGATATAATCCTGTTGTTTGGTAAAATCTTCGGCCCGGTTTATCTTACTTAATGTTTCCGCAATCTGGTTTACTACGCTGCTCTTTTTAGTAACATCATTCCCTGCTTCTTTCAACATCACTTCCAATTGAAAAATGATGAAGTCTTTTTTAGAGGCGGCCACAAATTCATTAAATGCCTTGGCGCCTACTTTATTTACATAGCTGTCGGGATCCTCGTTATCGGGTATGAGTACCAATCGTACATTCAGGCTTTCTTCCAATGCCATATCGAGTCCACGCAGCGCCGCTTTTACACCGGCGCTGTCGCCATCATAAATAATGGTGAGGTTATGGGTATATTTTTTGATTAGCCTTAACTGGTCAGTAGTAAGTGAAGTGCCGCCACTGGCCACTACATTCTCAATACCGGCCTGGTGCAGGCTCACCACATCTGTATAGCCTTCCACCAATAAACATTCATCAGCTTTATCAATGGCAGTACGCGCAAAGTAAGCGCCATATAAGATTTTACTCTTGCTGTACACCTCATTCTCCGGGGTGTTGATGTATTTTGGTCCGCGGTCGCTTTTGCCAATTACCCTTGCGCCAAACCCAATTACTTTTCCGGTATTGCCATGTATGGGAAATATGATACGGCCCCGGTAGTTGTCTACCAGTTCCTCATTATTGCGTAGCGATACTAATCCGGTTTTAGGAAGAATTTCTTTGTTGAATTGATTAGACAATAAAGCCCTGGTTAAGGTATCCCTTGCATCCGGATTGTAGCCTACCTGAAATTTTTTCAACACATCTTCTCTAAATCCACGTTCTTTTAAATAGGAGAGAGCGATGGATTGTCCCTCATCCGTTTCAAACAACTGTTCTGAGAAGAATTGCTGCGCAAAACTATTGATGATATATAAACTGTCGGCAGTCTGGACGAGTTGTTTTTGCTCAGGACTGGATGCTGTTTCTTCTACTTCAATATGATACCTTGCTGCCAGCCATTTGAGCGCCTCTACATAACTGTATTTCTCATGTTCCATCAAAAAAGTGATGGTATTACCACTTTTACCACAACCGAAGCATTTATATATTTCTTTGGCCGGAGATACGGTAAAGGAGGGGGTCTTCTCATTATGAAAAGGGCAAACCCCGAGGTAATTGGTACCTCTTTTCTTCAGTTTCACAAATTCACCCACCACATCAATAATGTCTATGCGACTGGTAATTTGCTGTATGGTGTTGGGGGAGATCAAGGGATAAAGTGGAATTAATAATTGATGGGTACGAAGATACTGTAATGAGACATATGCAGTAAACAATAACCAGGTATCTCAACCTGGTATCCGCAGTATACAACCTCCCCATAAACCAATAAACCAATAAATCTGTAACCCTGAAAAACATTTTCTTCAAAATCTGCGGTTTTTTGCGGGTTTAAGGGTGTCTGGAAAATTGCACTTTAGGCGAAAATTGGGGTGTATAAATAAATTCGGTTATGTGAGATACTATTTTTAACATTGCCTTATGAAACCTGGCTTACAAGGCAGATTTTCATTTTTGCAGCTTTTTGCGTAAAAAAAACGGATAAATGGTGCAATGTTTTGCAGGGTTAACATGTCCTATGAAAATCAGAATCGCCATAATCGGTTTCTGAAACGAGTACAAACGAATAAAACCAAAAAACTAGTTATGAGAAAAATTGCTTCTTTAATGAAAGTAGTAGTGTTGCTGCTACTCATTTTCTCGTTGCCTTCTTACGGGCAGAGTCAAACTGTATCGGGTACCATTCTGGATGCCGACAAAAAAACACCACTGGCAGGGGCCACCGTTCGGGTAGCAGGATCCACCACGGTTGCCCAGTCAAACGACAGAGGCGTTTACACCATTAAAGCTTCTAATGGACAAACTTTACTGATATCCTCAGTAGGCTTTGAAACCAAAAGAGTGGTTGTCAATGGTCCGCAGATTAATATATCTCTGAGATCTGAGGTAACTGAACTTGAGGAAGTAGTGGTGGCCATGGATATTAAAAGAAAGCCCCGCGAACTGGGTTACTCAGTTCAAAAAGTAATGGGTAAAGAGATCGCTGAAAGTCAGCGGGAGAATTTTGTCAACAGCCTTCAGGGTCGGGTAGCCGGTGTAACCATATCACCTACAGGTGGCCAGGCGGGCGCCTCCTCTACTATTGTATTAAGAGGCTTTAACTCAATGGCCTTAAGTAACCAGCCATTATTTGTGATAGATGGTATTATTGTAGATAACCAAACAGTGAATGAAACCAGTAATGGCGGCTCTCAGTTAGGACTGGCTTCTGATAAACCAAACAGAACCAATGACTATACCAACCGTATCGCTGATATTAATCCAAATGATATTGAATCCGTAACCGTACTAAAAGGGCCGGAAGCCACAGCATTATATGGTAGCCAGGCTAGTTCAGGGGCCATCGTGATTACGTCTAAAAAGTCAAAATCAGACGGTAAAATTGGGGTTGTATATGATAATAGTTTCCGTTGGCAGATATTAAACCGTTTTCCAAGCTATTCTACCAAATATGGCCCGGGAAATTTTGGGATTAGTGACAATAATTTGTTTACTTATTTCGGACCAGCCTACCCGGCTGATACCAAAATATATGATAACGTAAAGAATTTCTTCCAAACAGGATTTGCTCAAACGCATAATATTAGTATGGAGTATGGCAGGAAAAATGTTTCCTGGCGTTTATCCGGGTCTGCTTTTGATCAAAAAGGGGTAGTGCCGAATAATAATTTTACCAAATATAATTTCCGCTTAGCCAATACCACTAAAATAGGAAAGTATGTAGATGTGTCATCTTCCCTTTCTTATATCAGGAGTACGAATGACAAACCTTTGCGTGGTGCAGGCTCTTATTTATTGAATTTGATGGTTTGGCCGGTCGACAATGATATTCGTAATTATGTGGATGAGAGCGCCTTAAAAATTAAATTCGGTAATAACGAGTATGATAACCCTGTGTTTAATACTGTTTTCAACCGTAGTGGTGATATTACGGACCGTTTTATCGCAACGCTGGGGATTAATATTAACCCAACACCCTGGTTAACCATTGCGGGCCGGTTTGGATATGATACGTATAAATCAAGCGGATACTCCCTGATTGATACGGCTTCTTCTCTGGCTCTTTCTACCAAAGGGTCTCAGGATAATTATTATCGTAATTATTTTGGCTATAACCACACCGTAACGGCTACCGCAAAGAAAACTATTGGTGATTTCTCCGGAAGGGTCATGGTGGGAAATATGTGGCAGGATTACAGAACTGAAATGTACTCGGTTTCAGGTACTTTCTTAAATGGTAATTACGCTTTTGGTTCGGACAGTAACAATACCCGTGTTGCCGGAAGAAGACGTTTAAGTAACGCGCAACGTAACGGTGGCTATAATTATAGTTTGAGCAGACAGGCTGCTTACTTTGGAGAAGTATCAGTGAGTTATAAAAACCTTGCATTTATCTCTTATTCGCACAGGTTTGAAAATTCATCCATCTTCCCTGCCGATTTCAGAAACTATAATTACCCGGCAGGAAGTATGAGCCTGATTATGTCTGATATCTTTCCTTTTATCAAAAAAGGAAATGTGCTGAGTTATCTAAAACTGAGGGGATCAATGGCGCAAACAGCCAGATCAAGCGCCCCTTATGCCAACCAGTCTGTATTCAATTTTGTACAATCCAGTGGGGGTGGATATTCTTACGCGTTTAATAACAATAACTTCTTCCTTGAACCGGAGCGCCAGAAAACCTATGAACTGGGTGCGGAATTTAAGTTCTTTAATAGTAAAATCAATCTTGATGTTACCTATTATAATACCCTGAATGAAAAACAGATTGCAGAAAATTTCCGTGCCAGCTATGCTACCGGTTATGTGTTAAATACCTTGAATGTAGGTTCTACCCGTAATAAAGGTATCGAGATCAGTATGGATGGATCACCTGTTCAAACGAAAGACTTTACATGGAATGTGAGGCTGAATTTCAACAGAATGAGAAATGAAGTATTGACATTGCCTAATAACGTACCTGAATTTTATATTTCCGATACCTGGTTATATGGTAATGCGAGAGGCGGATTAGTGAGAGGCGGACCCAGTACCAGTATTACAGGGTATGGCTATAGAAGAAATGATGCAGGAGCTATCCTGATTGATCCGGCCAATGGCTTGCCGCTGGTAGATGCTACTTTTAAAGTGAGAGGCGACCGTAATCCGGATTTTAGCCTGGGTATCAACAATAATTTCCGGTATAAAAACTGGAGTTTATCAATGCTCTGGGATTGGAAATCAGGAGGAGATATTTATAATGCTACAGATATGTATCTAACTATCAGAGGTAAGAGTACCAGAACAGATGACAGGAAAACGCCAAGAGTAGTGCAGGGTGTTTTAAGTGATGGATATCAGAATACCGCCACCCCAACCAAAAATACAATCGTTATTACGCCTTATGATTTGCAGGCTTATTACCAGTCAAGAATGCCGGAAGAGGAATTTATTGAAAAGAATGTGAGCTGGTTACGATTAAGGGATGTTACCCTTAATTATACCTTACCTCCTGCTGCGATCCGGAAATATACCTTCCTGAAATCGCTTGGCTTTTTTGTAACGGGGAATGACCTGCTCCTGATTACGAAATATACAGGGGCTGATCCCGCGGTGAGTGGTAATACATCCGGTACCCGCGGTGTAGGTGGATTTGGTTTTGATTATGGAAACATTGCCACACCAATTAGCATTAACGTTGGTCTGAGAGCAAATTTTTAATTTAACCAATCAAACCCGTTTGCTAATTTTTAAAGTATATACAATGAAAAATACATTTTTTAAAATATCATTACTTGTAGCGGCGATTACTACCATCGTAGCCTGCACCAAGAAAATTGATCAGGCATATCAAAACCCCAATGCAGATGTAAAAGTTCCTGTTGAACAATTGCTGCCGGGTATTCTTGCCAGTATGGTGGGTAATACCGCTTTTCATGGCACTGCCAATGATATGCGGTTTATAGGCCGTTATATTCAGAACTGGCAATGGGTTTCTTCCGGTGACCTGTACGACCAGATGGGTGGTGTTCAAACAGATGCCGCTGCTTCAACCTGGCGTACCCACTACTATGATCTTGGCCAGAATCTTAATAATATGATTAAGTGGGCAGGAGAGGAAAAGAAATGGGATTATGTAGGAGTAGGACAGGCCATTTTTGCCTGGAGCTGGTTAACCATGAGTGATTATCATGGCGAGATTATCCTGAAAGAAGCCTTTAATACCAGCCAGCTTACTTTTAAGTATGATACAGAGGAAGAAGTGTACGCTTATGTAAGACAGCTTTGTTTTACGGCATTAGGGAACTTAAATAAAACAGGCGATGGGGTTAGCCAGGCCAACCTGGCCAAAGGGGATGCCTATTTTTATGGAGGAGATGTTGCTAAATGGAAAAAATTTGTTTATGGAATATTGGCAAGATCTTATAACCATTTAAGTAATAAGTCAACTTACAAATCTGACTCAGTTATTTATTATGCCAATTTATCTGTTAATAGTAATGCAGATAATGCCACATTGAAATACGCGAATACCGGAAGTAACAGGAGTGCGAATTTTAATGGACCTTTTAGTAATAACGGTATTGGCTCTTTGCGCCAGAGTGAGTATTCCGTTAAACTTTTAACAGGCGGTAACTCCGCTTTAACGGGCGTTCTTGATCCAAGAAGATTTTATTTCCTCAAAACCAACCCTAACGGCACTTTTGTGGGTGTGGTACCTAATAAAGGTGTTGCAGCTATTGCCAACGTTAGCGACAGGCCCAATAATTTTTATGGAGCTACCAACCTGGCAACTGTGGCCCCGTCAAACGATAATGGTTGTACGTATATTTTTAAAAACTACGCGGAATCGCCGGTATTAACGGCCAGTGAGGTACAGTTTATGAAAGCAGAAGCTGCTTTACGCAAAGGGGATAATGCAACGGCTCTTGCCGCTTACACACAAGGGATCAGTTTGAATTTTGACATGCTGGGTACTTTGTACAGTGCCGGTATCGCTGCCGGTGATGTAATTACTCCTGCCAGTAAAGCTGCTTATTTAGCCAATCCACTGGTGGTTCCTGCCACCCTTACCTTAACCCATATCATGCTGCAGAAATACATTTCTTTATGGGGGCATGGTATTCTGGAAACCTGGGTTGATATGCGCAGATTTCATTACACAGACAAAGATCCGGTTACCACCAAGCAGGTATATGCTGATTTTACCATACCTACCGGTACTAACCTATATGTAGAAAATGGCGGGTTACCTGTATACAGAGTGCGACCAAGATTTAATTCTGAGTATGTTTGGAATTTAAATGAACTGATAAGAATTGGCGCGGATAAAACCAATTATCACACTAAAGAAGGCTGGTTCTCTTCTAAATAATCACACTCAAAACTTATAAGATGAAAAAGATGCTATCCTATACCACATTACTCGCAGCAGGGTTGATGCTTTTAGCTGCCTGCAAAAAACAGTCGGATGTAAAGGCGGATTTTGTTACCACCGGTGATAATGCCTTCGTACGGCTTATTCATGTATCTCCTTCTTTGCGGCAGGTATTCAATGCGCCGGATTCCATCAATATATTTATCAATAATGCCAAAGTGAATGGCCCGCTTATTACATATGCCGGTCTTTTCCCGGCTGCCGGTACTAACTATGGTTATTTTGCGGTACCAACCGGCTTGATAAACATAAAATTAACAGTGGCGGGAATAGTGAATACGGATTCGATTCCTTTAACATTGTTTACCAAGGTGTTTACCAAGGGTCAGTTTTACTCAATTATTCTAACAGATAATATTAAAGTTGCCAATGATTCTTCAAAGATGATACTGCAGGATATTTATACAAAACCCAATCCGGGTAATTATAGTATTCGTTTTGTGCATGCAGTGCTAAATGATACGGCGGACAAAAATATTGACGTGTATTCTGCCAGAAGGAATGCCAATATCTATAATAATATCAAACCCGGTCAGATTGTAAATTTTCAGACCTATCCTTACAATTCCCAGTTGAATGATACACTGTATGTGAGGAGGGCAGGCACTCTTCAAAACCTGGCTACCGTAAATGGCGCCTCATTCGGTAACCAGCGGGCCTATACGCTTATTTACAGAGGGAATGGCGACCTTACTTCCGGCGTCAAAGCAAGAGCGCTGGCCAGCTACCTTCATCAGTAAGTTTATCGACTTTTATACGAAAGAGGGGCCGTTTTATTAACGGTCCCTCTTTTATTCACGGGTACCGAATCCCATATCATCACCATCCAATAATTCACGCTCAATTTCTTCCATTTGTACAATATCCCAGGCTTCCGATTCGCTTGGGGTAATATTCAATACTTCCAGTAATTCCAGTTTGTTGAGCGCCCCTTCTACAGGGGCCTGTAAGGAGCAGATTACAAATGATGCATGATTCTCATAGAATGCCTGTTGTATCGCTGTAAGGGTTTGAGCCGCTTTTTCCTCCATTTTTGATACCGATTGCAGGTTCAGAATCACATTTTTTACCTCTTTTTGCAGTTGTAAACTGCAGGTTTCAGCTATTTCCGCTGCTATAATGTCAGTAAGTTCCGGATTAAGAGGCGTTAACACCGTAAATTTTTCCTTGGTATCAATTTTGACTTCCATACAATAAGTTAATTACATTAACACTGTGTGCATAAGTGCATCACAACTTCGCTCAAAAATATTCGTTATAATTGTATAAATCCAAATTTCACCATGGATAATAATTTTTCAGCCCAGGTTAAAGAGATCATTTCCTTCAGCAGGGAAGAAGCGCTCAGGTTAGGCAATGACTTTATAGGTACCGAACATTTGTTGCTGGGCCTTATCCGCGATGGCGATAATACCGCTATTAAGGTATTGAAGCAATTGAATGTTGACCTCTATGAACTTCGTAAAGAAGTAGAACTTGCCGTAAAAGACAAAACAGGTAAAAATATTGCCAATATCAACAGCCTGCCCCTAACCAAACAGGCAGAAAAAGTGATACGCGTAACGGTACTGGAAGCCAAGGCGCTGAAAAGCCCTTTGGTTGAAACAGAACACCTGATGCTAAGCATTCTCAAAAACAAAGAAAATATTGCCACCCAGATATTGAACCAGTTTGATGTGGATTATGACCTGTTCCGCAATGAACTGGGTATGGTAGGCACCGGCGCCCCACCGACGCCCCGCAGTGAATTTAGTGATGAAGAAAATGATGAATTTGAAGAAGAAAAGCGTGGAGCGGGCTATCAGCAGCAACGAGCAGGCAAACAGGCAGGCGCCGCGAAAAGTAAAACACCGGTACTGGATAATTTTGGGCGTGATATTACTAAATTGGCAGAGTCGGGTACACTGGATCCTATTATTGGCCGTGAAGAAGAGATTGAACGCGTAAGTCAAATATTAAGTCGCCGTAAAAAGAACAACCCTATATTAATTGGCGAGCCGGGTGTAGGTAAAACCGCCATAGTAGAAGGATTGGCATTGCGTATTGTACAAAGAAAAGTTAGCCGTGTTCTATTTGATAAAAGGGTGATCTCACTTGATCTGGCGGCGCTGGTTGCCGGTACCAAGTACCGTGGCCAGTTTGAAGAAAGAATGAAAGCAATCATGAATGAACTGGAAAAGAACAGGGATGTGATCCTGTTCATTGATGAAATACATACCATTGTTGGCGCCGGTGGTGCCAGTGGTTCATTGGATGCATCGAATATATTTAAACCGGCATTGGCCAGGGGAGAACTGCAATGTATTGGTGCATCTACCCTGGATGAATACAGAATGTATATTGAAAAAGACGGCGCACTGGATCGTCGTTTCCAGAAAGTCTTGATTGAGCCGCCAAGTGTAGAGGAAACCATACTTATCCTGACTAATATCAAATCAAAATACGAAGACTTTCATAACGTAACCTATTCAGATGACGCGATTGATGCCTGTGTAAAACTGAGCGACCGGTATATGACCGACAGGTTACTGCCGGATAAGGCCATTGATGTTTTGGATGAAGTAGGGGCCAGGGTACACTTGAAAAACATTAATGTTCCGCAGGATATTATTGAACTGGAGAAGAAAATTGAAGACGTTAAGAACGAAAAGAATAAAGTGGTCAAGAGCCAGCGTTTTGAAGAAGCCGCTTCTTTACGTGATACAGAAAAACGCTTAGGTGAAGAGTTGGAGAAAGCAAAAGGCCAGTGGGAAGAAGAAAGCAAAAACAAACGTTATCCCATTACCGAGGAAAATATAGCGGAAGTGGTGAGTATGATGACGGGTATACCCGTAAAACGTATGGTGCAGGCTGAAACAGACAAATTGCGCCGCATGAGTGAGGAAATGAAAGATATGGTGATCGGGCAGGATGAGGCCATAGGAAAGGTGGTAAAAGCCATACAGCGTAACCGTGTTGGATTGAAGGATCCAAGAAAGCCGATTGGTTCCTTTATTTTCTTAGGTCCAACGGGTGTTGGTAAAACGGAAATGGCAAGGGCATTATCGAAATACATGTTCGACTCTGAAGATTCGCTGATACGAATTGATATGAGTGAGTACATGGAAAAATTTTCAGTAAGCCGTTTGATTGGCGCGCCTCCCGGTTATGTGGGTTATGAAGAAGGCGGACAATTGACGGAAAAAGTACGCCGTAAACCTTATTGTGTGATTTTACTGGATGAGATTGAAAAGGCCCATCCGGATATCTATAATATTCTCCTGCAGGTTTTAGATAACGGACAATTAACAGATGGCCTGGGCAGGAAAGTTGATTTCAAGAATACGATGATCATTATGACTTCTAATATTGGCGTGCGCCAGTTGAAAGAGTTTGGTGATGGAGTAGGATTTGCTACAGCTACCAGGATGCAGAATGCGGAAGAGAACAACAAGGCGGTGATTGAAAAGGCATTGAAACGCACCTTCTCTCCGGAATTTCTGAATCGTATTGATGATGTCGTGGTATTTAATGCTTTGAATAAAGAGAATATCTTCAACATTATTGATATCCTGATGAAGGGGGTAGCTAAGCGTTTGCAAAATTTAGGGTTTTCGTTAGAGCTTACCGCGGAGGCAAAAGAATTTATTGGAGACAAAGGATATGATATTCAGTATGGGGCAAGGCCATTGCACAGGGCCATACAAAAATATCTCGAAGATCCTTTGGCCGAAGAGATACTGAACATGACCATCAAAGAAGGAGATACGCTGATCGCGGATCTGGATAAAGAATCGGGGAAGTTGACATTCAGTTTCCGGAAAAAGGTAGAAGAAGGAGCCAATGTATAAAGTAAATACAGTTTAAATAAAAAGCCCTGCGATTGCGGGGCTTTTGAATATTCCGTGCTCCCTATTCAATATTCTTTATTTCCTCCCCAACGAAAGGTAGTAACATCAATCCCTGCAAGGTCTAATACACGATCAACCACCGTTGCAGCAAGTTCTTCAATAGTCTTTGGGTTACTGTAGAATGAGGGTGTGGCGGGGCAAATAATACCGCCTGCCAGGGTTACCGTTTCCATATTTTTTATGTGAATGAGATTGTATGGGGTATCTCTCACCATTACAATTAATTTTCGCCTTTCTTTTAATACCACATCCGCGGCACGGGTAACCAGGTCGTTGCTAACGCCACTGGCAATCCTGCCAAGTGTACCCATACTGCAGGGGGCAACGATTAGTATATTGTATTTTGCCGAACCGGAAGCAAAAGGCGCGGAGAAATCATATTTGTCAAAATAGGGGAAAGGGTAGTCTTTGTAGGCCTCATTACCCAGTTCTGCTTTCCATATTTCTTTGGCATTCGAACTCATCACTATTCCCAGTTCATCATATTGATCCTTTAGCAAAACCAGCTTATCCAGCAATACTTTTGCATAGACAGATCCACTGGCCCCGGTTATTGCAACGGCAATTTTATTGCTCATACAGGCTGTTTGATGGAATAACAAAGGTAAGTTCAAAAAGTTATCGCAGCACTCAGATATCCTTGTACATTATCTCATAGTATTCATGTGCCATCCGGTTACTGTCGAACTGGAAGCGAACATCTCTCATGCCATTCTTCTGTATCTGTCTCCAGGTATCAAAGTTATCATAGTAAATAGGCAGGATCTGCTGTTCCAGGATTTCATATAGTTTGTTCAGGTCATATTCATCCTGTTCATGAACGGTCATGTTTTCATAATCCGCTTTCGGTACCACGAAGCCATTGTTTCCATGGTTAACAAATTCCGGTATCCATCCATCATCGGTAGAAAAGTTTACGGCGCCATTCATGGCCGCTGTCATACCGCTGGTTCCGGATGCTTCCCTTGGTACGCGGGGATTATTCAACCAGATATCCGATGCCTGTTTTAAACGTTTACTGAGGGCCAGTTCATACCCAATCAGCACAGCTACATTTTTATAATTTTTGCTCAGGTGAACCAGGTTATTAAACTGTGAAATGGCCGGATAATCAGCGGGATATGGTTTGCCTGCCCAGATAATCTGCACCGGGTAACGGGTACTGCTGAGCAACTTTTCAAAACGCTCCATATCATAGGACAGCATATCCGCTCGCTTGTATCCTGCAAACCTTCTGGCCCATACAATTGTTAGTACATTCGGATCAAATATTTTTCCTGTTTGGTCGGCAACAATTTCGAATGCCCTTTTCTTCAGGTATTTTTTTCTGTCGTCAAATGCATGGTCATTATTTTCTTCCATGGCATGGTGCATCTGTTTATCAGACCAGTAGCGCCAGTTCTGCGCGTTGGTGATAGAAGTTATCGGGCAGATACCTTCGTATTTTTTCCACATCTCCCTGCTCACCACCCCATGTAGGGCGGAAACACCATTGGCTTTCCTGGCAAAATGAAGAGCGGCTAATGAGTGGCTGAACTGATCACCAGTAACACCGGTAATTTTGCGAACCTCATCGATACTGAGGCCACAGAAATAACTCATTTTATGACAAAGATACATATCATGTTTTTCGTTACCTGCTTCTTCCGGCGTATGCGTTGTAAATACGAGATGCTCCTTAACTTTTTCAAGGCTCTTGAATTTATTTAAGAGATAGAAAGCAGCGGATATACCATGTGCCTCATTAAGGTGGTATACAGCAGGATTAAATCCTAGTTCATCAATTAATTTAGCGCCACCTACGCCCAATAAAATAAACTGCGCCACTTTGGTAGCCACATTGGCATCGTATAAACGATGTGTGATGGTTTGAGAAACATAATCGTTTTCAGGTAAATCGGTGCTTAACAAAAACAGCGGGGCGCTGTTAAACGTTTCCGGGTTCAGGTAATAGGCTTTTACCCAAACCGGGTGTTCATGAATCAGTATCTGAAATTTTATATTGGTGTCTTCCAGGAAACTAAAATTTTTTTCCATGAAAGTAACCTGCAGTGTTTGATCCTGGTTACGGGCCTGGTCGTAATAACCATGTTTCCATAAAATACCAATACCTACCATATTCTGGCGTAATTCATATGCGCTTCGTAAATGAGAACCTGCCAGGAAACCTAAGCCACCACTATATATTTTTAAAGGTTGGTGAATGGCAAATTCCATTGAGAAGTAAGCGGCTTTTTTAGCATAGAGCTCATTGATCTGGTAAGGTACCTGGTAGTTACGAAAAGTCATTGTGTACTTGTTTGGTTAAAAATTGCGGCTGCAAGATAGGGGTATTTCAACAAAATGTATTTTATACACAGTTAGATATACTAATCCATTTTCCACAAAAAACAGTGGCCGGAAGGCAGGTTTATTTTGCTTTTTTTGGTATGCGGGGTTCTTTCTTTTTGATAAAGCTATCATCGAAGAAACATTTAATGCCCCTGTGATTTCCACAACTGCCCTGTTCTTTAAAGCTTACTTCCCTCGCTTCAAACCTGAAATCAATCACGCAGGGATCACCGTTGGCTTTGTATTGCGCCTTACCGGAACTATTAATGGTCAATTCTCCTTTTAGCTCCCCCTTACAACTGCCCCCATTCTTTTCAAAGTGAATGAAAAATAAATAGGTATTCGCTTTTTTTGTATCACGGATAGACAGATAATTTTTTTTATCCTGTACATAATCCCCGCTATATTTATTTTTCTTCGGTAATGTGTCAATGGGGTTGATAATACCTGTTTTCTTTGGGTCCTCATTCGAATCATTAATCACCACTATGAATAGGCCGGCACTGTTGTAAACCCATCCTGTTCTTGAAAATTGCAATGTATTTTCTTTGCCGAATTTTTCCTGGCTGATAAGAAAAGTAGGTTCTCTGTTGATTGATACAAAATGTACATAGCCGTCTTCATTATCTGTGCGTAAGAGTTCTTTAGATGCCAGGTAGTTATTTTTTTTATCTGTTACAAAAACCCCAAGCCTGCTATTTTTTTTAGGTACCGAAAAACGCAGCAAATAGTAATTTTCTTTTTCTTTTTCAATTTTTCCTACCGGGTGAATAATCAGTTTGCGTGTTTTACCAACAATCGTTGTTAGAGAACTGTCTGGAAAGAATTGCAGTAAGGCTTTCGTTCCTATCAAAATGGTATCTCCTGATTTGCTCAGGTTAGTATCGGCCACAATAAAGGGTGGAGTGATAGTAGGGAAGACAGCCACAAAATCATTGATTTTTATCGGGACCTCTCCGGAGAGATCTAATTTTTGCTCTTTGCAGCCAAGTATCATAAGCAGCAACAGTACCGGCAAACATCTTTTCATACCCCAATATTTGCATAAAAATAGGCCTTTCGGGGCAAGTAGCGGATTGAATATAGTTTAATTGGATAATTAATTTTAGATTTGTCTAAAAATAATTTTTAGCGCTTATGAGTTTCACAATCACGGAAGAAAATTATATCAAAGCTATTTTCCATTTACAGCAGGAGGATGGGAATGTATCTACGAATGCACTTGCCGCAGAATTACATACCAAGGCTGCTTCCGTTACAGACATGCTCAAAAAATTAAAACTAAAGAAGTTGCTGAGTTATGAAAAGTACCAGGGTGCCCGTTTGAGTATCGAGGGCAAGAAACTGGCCCTGGCTATTGTTCGCAAGCACCGTTTATGGGAGTACTTCCTGGTAGATACCCTTCAGTTTGGTTGGGATGAAGTGCATGAAGTAGCCGAGGAACTGGAGCATATCAGCAGTAAAAAGCTGGTAGAAAAACTCGACGCTTTTCTTGGTTTCCCCAGGTTTGATCCACATGGGGATCCTATCCCTGACAGCCATGGTAAAATGGCGATACAACAACAAGTCAACCTCATTGATCTGCCACTCAATAAACCGGCGGAAGTTTGTGGGGTAGGCAGTCAATCCACCCAACTACTCGAACTGCTGAAGCATAAACATATTGGTATCGGAACCCGGCTTGAAGTAAAGAAAACCTTCAGTTTCGATCATTCCATCGAGATCAAAATCAGGAACCAGAATTCTTTCACCATAAGTCAGCAACTTGCCCAGGCTTTGTTTGTTAAACCAGTATAATCCATGCAACGGTTTCATAGTGATCAATCTTTGAGTGAAGTTCATGAGTCTGTTGATACCACCGCGCCAAGAAAAGGCTGGCGAAGGATACTTGCCTATATTGGTCCTGCTTACCTGGTAAGTGTTGGATATATGGATCCGGGTAACTGGGCCACTGATCTGCAAGGGGGCGCTCAATTTGGGTACCAGTTAATCTGGGTGCTGCTGATGAGTAACCTGATGGCGCTTTTACTGCAAAGTCTGAGTGCCCGTTTGGGCATTGTAAGAAGACGGGATCTGGCACAGGCCAACAGGGAGGTATATCCACCACTGGTTAATTTCTGCCTGTACATTTTAGCCGAATTGGCCATAGCAGCCTGCGACCTGGCAGAAGTATTGGGTATGGCTATCGGCATTCACCTGTTAACCGGTCTTCCGCTTGTATGGGGTACCGTTATCACCGTATTGGATACTTTTCTTTTTCTGTTCCTGCAACGTTATGGCATCCGCAAAATGGAAGCATTTATTATTTGCCTGGTATTGATTATCGGCTGTTCTTTTTTAATTGAAATCATCATCGCAAAACCCGCTATTGGAGAAGTGGTGAAAGGGTTCATACCCACCGCTTTGAACAATCGATCTTTATACATCGCCATAGGTATTATTGGCGCTACCGTTATGCCTCATAATTTATACCTGCACTCCGCATTGGTACAGACCAGAAAAATAAGTAGTGATGATAAGGGCATCAGAAAGGCTATCAAGTATAACATTATCGATAGTACCATTGCACTTAACGCGGCATTTTTTGTAAATGCCGCCATATTAATACTGGCTGCAAGCGTGTTTTTTAGCTCGGGTAATACAGAGGTTGCACGCATTCAGGATGCTCACAAGTTATTGCAACCCTTATTGGGTAGCCAATTGGCCCCCATTTTATTTGCGGTTGCCTTAATTGCAGCCGGACAAAGCTCCACATTAACAGGAACACTGGCCGGTCAAATTGTAATGGAAGGCTACCTGCAATTGCGTATCAATCCATGGCTAAGAAGATTGTTAACCAGGCTTATTGCCATCGTACCTGCCGTATTGGTGATTATGTTATATGGCGATGAAAAGGTAGATGATTTGCTAATATTCAGCCAGGTGATTTTGAGTTTACAATTGGGTTTTGCAGTGATACCGCTGATTCATTTTGTGAGTGATAAATCAACCATGGGCAAATTCGCTATACGAACTTATGTAAAAGTACTGGCATGGTTAGTAGCCCTGGTATTGGTTTTTCTGAATGTGAAACTGGTAGGCACGGAAGCCCTGGGGGTATTTGAATCGGGTACGGCCTGGTACTGGAAACTATTGCTGACATTGGCTATACTGGCTTTTGTGTGGCTCTTTCTTACCATGACATTTTTACCCATGATTCATAAACGCCGAAAAAAACAAACGGCTACCCTGCATGGGAATACCATCACGCTGAAAAATTTAGTGGTTAAAAAAACGAACAGGATCGCCATTGCACTGGATTTTTCAAAATCTGATGAAAAACTGATCGCGTATGCTGTTGCACAGGGGCATAACGAGGTAACCTATATTTTACTCCATGTAGTGGAAAGCGCCTCGGCTAAATATTTGGGCCCCGCCAGTGATGATGATGAAACCAGAAAGGACAGGCAACGACTGGATAACTATGGTTTTCAGTTGATAGAAATGGGCTATCGCGTTGAAGCATTTATTGGCTATCGAAATCGGGTAAATGAGATTATCAGGATCGTTAAAGAATCGGAAGCTGATATGCTGGTTATGGGCGCGCACAGGCACTCGGGGTTGAAAGACTATATTTTTGGTGAAACAATCGAAGATGTAAGGCATGCATTATCCATTCCGGTATTGATCGTGAATGTATGACCCTGCAATCGATAATGTATTACCTTTGCTTCCGTTTTTTACCTTAACCAAAAGTTTATTTCTATGGCACAAAAGATTAAAGTGGCCAATCCGGTAGTAGAGCTGGATGGTGATGAGATGACCAGGATCATCTGGAAGTTTATCAAAGACAAACTAATCCTTCCTTACCTGGAAGTGGATATCAAATATTACGACCTGGGGATGGAATACCGGGACGAAACCAATGACCAGGTTACTGTTGATGCAGCCAATGCTATTAAACAATATGGTGTGGGAATTAAATGTGCCACCATTACGCCTGATGAACAGCGTGTTGAAGAATTTAAGCTGAAACAAATGTGGAAGAGCCCGAATGGAACTATCCGTAATATCCTGGATGGTACTGTATTTCGTGAGCCGATCGTTTGTGCAAATATACCAAGACTGGTTCCTAACTGGACAGCACCGATCTGTATTGGACGTCATGCATTTGGCGACCAGTATCGCGCTACTGATTTTGTAACCAAGGGTAAGGGCAAGCTTACCATTAAGTTTGAAGGAGAAGATGGAACGTTGCAGGAATATGAAGTGTTTAATTACAAAGGCGATGGTGTAGCCATGGCCATGTATAATACAGATGAAAGTATTCAAGGTTTTGCCAGAAGCTGTTTCAATACGGCACTGGCCAAAAAATGGCCGTTGTACCTGTCTACCAAGAATACCATTTTGAAAAAATATGATGGCCGCTTCAAAGACATCTTCGAAGAGATTTATCAAAATGAATTCAAAGCGGCTTATGTTGCTGCCGGCATCACTTACGAACACCGTTTAATTGATGATATGGTGGCCAGCGCGTTGAAATGGAACGGTAATTTTGTATGGGCCTGTAAAAATTATGATGGTGATGTACAAAGTGATACCGTGGCGCAGGGCTTTGGATCATTAGGATTAATGACATCTACTTTGATTACACCCGATGGTAAGGTTATGGAAGCCGAAGCCGCGCATGGTACCGTTACACGCCACTATCGCGAACACCAGAAAGGAAGACCAACCTCAACCAATCCGATCGCGTCTATTTTTGCCTGGACAAGAGGGTTGGATTTCCGCGGTAAATTAGATGGCAACCAGGAACTGATCAATTTTTGTAAGGCATTGGAAACTGTTTGCGTAGAAACCGTTGAAAGTGGCAAGATGACTAAAGACTTAGCCATTTGTGTGCATGGAAATAAAGTGAATCATGGGGAGCATTATTTATATACGGAAGAATTCCTGGACGCGTTGGATCAGAATCTGCAACTAAAACTAAAGCGCTGATTTTGATATGATTTCATTGAATAAAAAAAATCCCGCAGATGCGGGTTTTTTTTTATTATTTAATTACTTCTTCTATCACCTTACCTACAGAGCCGCTTGGCATTTGTATATTAAGTAATGCGGCAAGGGTAGGGGCTATGTCTGTCATATAAGTTTCCCTGTTTGTTTTTCCTTTTTTAATGCCCCATCCATACCACACCAATGGAATATGCGCATCGTAAGGATACCATTGGCCATGTGTGGTGCCGGTAGCGCCACCTTCAAAATAGCCGGGTTTCAATATAATCTGAACATCACCGCTTCGTTGGGGGTAGTATCCATTTGCCAGCATTTCACGCAGGGTTTTATTAAGTGGGGTGGTCATGATAGCAGATGTGGCAAAAGCATTAGCCACTGCATCATTCTTCTTTACATATTGAATAATCCATTCTATAATAGAGTCGCTTTCAATTTTAGCAGAATCAATCTTTGGGTGATTAAGGTATGCCTGGTAATTGTGCATGCTTACGATGGTATTCTCTATGCCGAATTTTTCTTTCAGTTTGGTATTCATGTCTCTCATCATACCCGCATCATCCATCAAACCGCCGGGCAGTTTATTTTCTTTCATGAAACCAGGTATATGTGCCACTGCATGGTCGGCAGTTAAAAAAACGGTGTATTGATCCTTCCCGATAGTAGTGTCCAGGAAAGAAAATAGTTTTCCTAATTCATCATCAAAGCGAACGTAAGTATCCACTGTTTCCCATGAATTGGGACCGAATGAATGGCCGATATAATCGGGTGATGAAAAACTAACTGCCAGGAAATCAGTGGCCGTGCCTTTCCCTAATTTTTCAGCCAGTACGGCAGCTTTAGCCATCTCGATCGTTAACGTATTACCAAAAGGTGTAGAAGCAATTTTGCCATAGTCTTTGCCTGTAAATCTGGAAAGATCATAGGGGAAACCGATGGCATCTTTACCAAAGGGTTTGCTTTCATAGTCTTTTACATCAGCCGTTGCATATTGTGGATACACATCTTTGGATAGCGAAGTGTTCCATCCAATGGTATACAGAGAATCTACCAGTTTCCGGTTATTGAAATGATTAACCCAATCGGGTAACGCGTTCATATAATAGCTGCTGGTAATAAAATTGCCTGATTTGCCTTCATACCAATAAGCTGCATTGGCTGAATGCCCGGCTGGTAAAATAGACCCCCGGTCTTTTATGGCAACGCCTATCACTTTGCTCTGAAAGTTATTCGACAGCCTCAATTCATCACAGATAGAAGTGGTAAGCATATTTCGGGGACTCATTTGTCCCTCTTCCATGGTTGTACCCCCCACACCTTTTACCGTTTTGTCTTCACTGCAATACACGCTTTTCATCGTTTTATTATCCCACCAGTTATTGCCGGTTATCCCATGAATAGCGGGTACCGATCCTGTGTACACAGCGGTATGCCCGCAGGCAGTAACAGTAGGCGTATAGGGGATCAGGGTATTGTTACACGTGAATCCATCCCCCATCATTCTTTTAAAACCGCCGGTTGCTTTATACAACGGGTTAAAGCGGTACAGGTAATCCCAGCGCATCTGGTCTATCATGATACCGACTACTAATTTTGGGCCCTTACTTGCTAAGCGGGCTGGGGTAACTGTTTTTTGGGCATTGGCTGCGAGTGCCATTGCCATTACAAGAATTGGTAAAATTGTTTTCTTCATAGGGCTGATCATTGAGTTTGGCAGGACAATTTTTTTGTAAAAAAGTATACAGAAGGTGGTGAAGATACGCTATGATCAATAATTGCGCTTGTCCTTTAGGGGCTAAAAGTTTACCTTCGCCCAGATTTTTTACGAAAATAATCATTTGATAATATGGCAGACATCTTTGAAAAGCTAATTAAGAATTCCGGCCCCCTTGGTCAACATCGTGAAAGGGCCCATGGATATTTTGCTTTTCCTAAACTGGAAGGAGCGATCGGCGCCCGTATGGGTTTCCGCGGTAAGCAGATGGTGGTTTGGAGCCTGAATAATTACCTGGGCCTGGCCAATCACCCGGAAGTGAGAAAAACTGATGCAGAGGCCGCAGCTAAATTTGGCCTCGCTTTACCGATGGGCGCCCGTATGATGAGTGGAAACAGTGATTATCATGAACAGTTAGAAAAAGAGTTGGCCGCATTTGAACATAAAGAAGATGCCATACTGATGAACTATGGGTACCAGGGTATTATGAGCGCCATTGACGCCATTTGTAACCGTCATGATATAATTGTGTATGACGCGGAAAGTCATGCTTGTATTATAGATGGGTTGCGTTTACATACAGGTCACCGTTATGTGTTCAAACACAATGATATGGCTGATTTTGATAAGCAGATGGAACGTGCAACGGCTTTGATCGCGAAACAACAAAGTGGGGGTATACTGGTGATTACGGAAGGGGTGTTTGGAATGGCCGGTGACCAGGGAAAGTTGAAAGAGATTATCGCGCTGAAAGCTACCTATGATTTTCGTTTACTGGTAGATGATGCACATGGGTTTGGCACACTGGGTAAAACCGGCGCCGGAGTGGGTGAGGAGCAGGGTTGCCAGGATGGGATTGACCTGTATTTTTCAACTTTTGCCAAATCGATGGCTTCCATTGGGGCATTTATGGCCGGTGAAAAACCGATTATTGATTTTATACGGTATAATATCCGCTCACAGATCTTTGCCAAGAGTTTGCCTATGCCAATTGTGATTGGTAACCTGAAACGACTGGAATTGCTGCAAACCCAGCCGGCGCTGAAAGAAAAATTATGGAACAATGCCTTGAAATTGCAGAAAGGTTTGAAAGAAAGGGGTTTTGATATCGGCAATACCAATACCATGGTTACGCCGGTATACATGAAAGGTGGTGTAGAAGAAGCAACCGCGATGGTAATGGACCTGAGAGAGAACTATCATATTTTCTGCTCAATCGTTCTGTATCCGGTAATACCCAAAGGGCATATCATTTACCGCTTAATACCTACCGCCGATCATACTGATGCAGACATTGAAGAAACCCTGAAAGCATTTAGTGAAACCAAGGCCAAACTGGATGCCGGCGCTTATAAGTCGGAGATGATTCCGGATATGGCGGAGGGGAAGTAGTTTATCTTAGTTTAATGGTTTACCGGAATAGTAAACCATTAAACTAAGGGGGTACCAGCATCTATAAATTCTTAATCAAATCCCCACCCTGTTTCACATAATCATCATTTTTAGCGGCAGTTGCTAATTCAATACATTTTTCCGCACTGGCTTTGGCGCTTACTTTATCGCCCAGGTCTCTCTGAATTTTGGCCTGTAACAGAAACAACCAGTAGGCTTTTCCATTGGCTTCGGTGGCTTTTGTAATAGCTGTTAAAGCCTTTGGCAGGTCCTTATCCCACTCATAATAAAAATTGGCGGCAGACTGGTAAGCATTTGGATTTACTTTTTCGGCCGACAATGCTTTTTCTACCTGGGCACGGATCTTGTCTTTTACATTTACACTCATGGGTATGTGAACGGCGGTATTACCCCACATCAGGTGTAACTCACAGCTTTCAGCCATTACATTTGCGAATTGCATGGTAAAAGTTTCAGTCTCGCTACCCATTTTATGGGCTTTCACTTTAAAGCGGTTCACGTCTTCACTTTCTTTGTAGCCATCGGTACCCCAATTGCTCAAACCTTTGTTGATAATAATCTCCCAGTAGTCTTTACCCGGGATGGTGTACAAAACATAAGCTCCTGTATCCAGTAATTTACCACCCATCATCACTTTATCAGTAAATACCAGGCGGGTAGCGGCATTGGCACCTGTACGCCATAATGTTCCGAGGGGGGCAAGGTCGCTGTTTTCTTTCAGCAGGCTTCTTCCTTTGATACTTGGGCGTGAATACGTTAATTCAATGGAAGCGACACCAAATTCCTGTGTAATTTTTTGATTAGGACTGGGCGCGGGCATTTTAATTTGTGCAAAGCTTATCAGGCTGCAAAGGGTTGCAGCAAGCATCATGATTTTTTTCATATTGGTATTTTTGTTTTAGAGAAACAAACCTACTGTTTATTTTTTGTAATTTACGGGTAGATGATAGAGGGCATTTCGCCGGCGGTGGATGGTGGATGACGGATGGCAGCGGGCGGTTGATGCGATACCTGGCTGTAAATAAGCTGTAAATAACAGGGATAGGTTACGGATGATTAGCAAGCCGGGTGATCCTAAGGGACGGAATAAGCGGATGTATTCGCGAAAGTTTATTTAGTACATACAATAATTCTAATGGGTTGATTATCAACAAGGGGAGGAAAAATCCGCAAGTGCCCTGCAAAAGCCCACCTCTTTATTATTTTTTTGCAACCCTGCAACGAAACAAAGATTCATAGTGTCAGTACTATAAAATCGATTTATGAAAAAAATTATTTTATTCACCTTTTTTTCTTTTAATATCAATAAAGGATTCTCACAATCAATGCTTAAGGAAATTGAAATTGAACCCTACATACGGTTCGATAAATATCCGCAATTCACCAACCGAATAAATAACATTGCCGTATATGATTTACAAATTAAAGGGAATAGTTGGGGGATAAATGGCTCATATAAAATCCCATTAAAAGATAATTGGAGGATAAAAATCGGCGCAGGCTATTACAGATACTCTTTTAGTAAAATAACAAGCATGCATAGAACATTTGGTGAAGGACACCGAAGAATAATTGATTACCCTACAACTCTTGATATAATCTTAGGCACAGATAACTATTGGTATAATACTGTCAATATAATGCTTGGGTTGGAGAAGCAGTTTGCTTTAAATAAAAAAATACAAATTTTTACTGGTATAAATTTTAATAATCATTTTACCTTTTCACAATATTACCACATGCCGTATGATAATACCTATATTCCTCAGCCTTCATTGCAAATTAAAAATGATTATAAAACATATGACAAGCGTTATTTTGGATTGTCATCCGAGTTTCATTTCGTGGTTCTAAAAAAAATAAATAAAGTTGCTATTGGGCCATCTATAATAACTCCGGTATTTGATTTGTGGAGGCAAGACGATATATTTCCCACAGAAATTAGCACTACCAATAGACAAAAATGGTTCGGCGGAATAGGAGTAGGCTTCGTTATTAATTACACACTAAAAAAATAAAAGTTATGCAAGCCAAAATTTTATTCTCCGCAGATTCTGTGTTAAATACCAAGTAATTCTAATTAATTATTTTTGTTCTTTAAGCGATAAAAAGGTAAGCTTCCCCTAAGTTCAGACAGCCCCGAACGTTACAAAGCGCTTGCTTTCGGGTATTACGGTTTAAAAGCCGGATGAAACCTTTGTAAGGTATCCCGGAGGAAATCTCTGTTCAGGTGTGTGTATATCTCGGTGGTGGTAATACTTTCATGGCCCAGCATTTCCTGTACCGCCCGCAGGTCGGCGCCACCCTCTACCAGGTGCGTGGCAAAGGAATGACGAAAAGTATGGGGTGAGATATTCTTAGTGATACCGGCTAGTTTGGCCGCCTGCTTTATAATATAAAAGATCATGACCCTGCTGAGGTTTTTTCCACGGTTATTCAGAAAGAGGATGTCTTCAAAGCCCGGCTGTATGGTTTGATGAACGCGGATATTGTCTTTATATATTTTGATATACTTTACCGCATCACGGCCAATGGGTACCAGCCTTTCTTTGTCGCCTTTACCAATAACACGTATAAACCCAACATCAAGATACAGGCCGGATATTTTCAGGTTCACTACTTCACTAACCCGCAAGCCACAACTATACATGGTTTCCAGAATGGCTTTATTGCGGCCACCATCCGGGGTGCTTTGATCCAGTTGGGCAATCACCAGTTCAATTTCCTCAAAACTCAGGGTGTCTGGCAGTTTTCTGCTTGTCTTGGGCGCTTCCAGCAAAGTAGAAGGATCAGTTTGGGTAATCTGCTCTATCAAACAATATTTATAAAAACTCCGTATGCCGGATAGGATCCTTGCCTGTGAAGTAGCCGTCATACCCAATCCGTCCACCCATTTTACAAATTGCTGCAGGTCTGTCAAATCAATCTCAGCAGGCGATTTAAGGGTTTGGCAGATCTGTAAATAGGCTGTCAGCTTCTCTACATCATGCAGGTAAGCTTCCACTGAGTGATCACTCAGAGATTTTTCTAAGCGGAGATAAGCTTTGTATCCTTTTTTATAAGCGTCCCACATAGCCATTTTGAAATTTGGTTATGAAGGTAAGCTACCCGATATTGCAATTTCAAAAAATAAGGACTGCCTTTTGGTGTTTGTGTTCCAAAATCTAAAAATTTTTAATCGATCTAATGCAAGTTAATCTCCGTTCGTTCAAACAAAAAGTCCGTTATCACCAGAAAGCATTCAAACGTTATTTAGGAAAAATTGAAAAGAACCCGCCCCGTGGTTTGGATACCATTGCTGCAACTATTGACGCTGAAGTATGGAAAGAAATAGATTGTTTAAGTTGTGCGAACTGCTGTAAAAGCATGACGCCCACGTTTACCGGTAAAGACATCAAACGGATAGCCGCTCATTTTGAGATAAAACCACAGGAACTCAAAGACAAATGGCTTGCATTTGATAAAAAAGGGGATGACTGGGTAAATGTAAAACAGCCCTGCCAGTTCCTGAACATGGAAAATAATATGTGCAGCATCTATGAAGTGCGCCCGGAGGATTGTGCCGGTTTTCCGCACCTGAAGAAAAAGAAAATGGTGGAGTATATACATGTGCACCGGCAGAATATTGAACATTGCCCGGCAACGTATAGGATGGTGGAGAAGATGATGGAAAGAGTATAGGTTTAAAAGTATACATCATCAATCATTAATATTTCTTTGGCTGTTTCATTCACCAATGTTATGGCTATTACATCGAACTGAATATATTTCCATTTGGGATGCTGGTACTGATAATTTTCGGCGGCATTTTTCAGGTTTTTCATTTTGTCTTTGGTAATGCTTTCTTCCGGGAAACCAAACCGCAGAGAGTACCTTGTTTTTACTTCAATGAAATGAAGGAACTGATCTTTTGAGGCAATGATATCCACCTCCCAATGATGTTTTCGCCAGTTCCTTTCCAGCAGGGTATACCCATTTTTGGTAAGATAGTCCGCAGCGATATCTTCGCCCTTTTTGCCGGTAATCAGGTTATTACTCATGTATTTGCTAAGCTTACCTTAAAAATAGTAATCTATACAAGATATTTCGGAACTTCACGTTATAGGATAATACCCGTAAATAATACCCTAATGGAACTAAATAATAATCTTTATAAGCTCAAAGGCAGAGTGATGCATTATGCATGGGGAGGGCATGAATTTATACCAGACCTGTTAGGTATTAACAATGAAAGTCGCCAACCCTTTGCAGAATACTGGATGGGCGCTCATCCGCTGGCGCCTTCTGAGCTATTGACGCCTGAAGGACCTGTATCCCTCTACACGGCTATACAGGAAGAACCAGGGAGGATAATTTCCGAAAAAGTGTACGATGCGTTTGGGAGACTTCCGTACCTGTTTAAGGTGCAGGATGTAAAAAATATTCTTTCTATCCAGGTTCACCCGGGAAAAGAAGAAGCGGAAAAAGGATTCGACAGGGAAGAGACAGCAGGTATTCCACTGAATGCCCCCTACCGTAATTACAGAGACAGAAATCATAAACCTGAAATGCTGGTGGCTTTAACGGAGTTCTGGTTATTGCATGGGTTCAGGCAGTTGGCTGAAATTGAGCAAATACTTATTGATGTTCCGGAGTTTACTGTACTGCTGCCTTATTATAGAAGAGAAGGATTAAAGCCTTTGTACCAGTTTATTATGGAAATAGAGCAGCCGGAGATAAATGCCTTATTGGAAAACCTGATTAAGCGGAATATCCGGATGAAAAAAGAGGGTGAACTGACTAGAGAAATGCCCGGTTGGTGGATAGCTAAAATTTTTGAAGGGAAGGAAGGCATGGGTGATATAGACAGGGCCATTTTTTCGATTTATTTTTTCAATATCGTAAACCTGAAGCCGGGTGAGGGCCTTTTTCAGGGAGCAGGCATGCCGCATGCATATTTGGAAGGACAGTGTATTGAGTTGATGGCCAATAGTGATAATGTATTAAGAGCAGGCCTGACCCCGAAACATATTGATGTGCCGGAATTAATGAAGCACATATTGTTTGAAACAGTGGTACCTAATATTATGAAAGGGATTACAGTGCTTACCGGTGAAAAAATTTACCCTTGCCCGGTACCGGATTTTGGCATTGCCAAAATTGAATTGACCGCTAACCTGGCTTATACCACCACCACTACCTCTTTAGAAATACTGCTGGTTACAGAAGGAGGCGCCGTAGTTAATAACTCAATCGTATTGAAAAGGGGAGAAGCCGTTGCTGTTTTTGCCGGTGAAACATATACCCTCCAGGCATCGGGTGATACCGTATTGTTCAAGGCATTTGTACCTGCTTAAAAGGGCTTATACACATCATGAGGAAAATTGCCGTGGCAGAAATGCCAGTAACGCCTATTTTTGCTCAGAAACTTAGAAACAAATGAAAATTAACAGACCGCTTATCTTATCTCTTTTACTGATGGTTTTGGTTAGCGCCTTATACAGAATTCTGCCCAATCGTCCGATGGGTTTCGCTCCCCAGATAGCGCTGGGTCTTTTCAGCGGTGCTTTATTTGTAAAAAATAAAAAATGGGCATTTATCCTGCCATTGGTATCTATGTTTTTGTCTGACCTGTTATACCAGGTTTTATATAATAACGGATTAACGGCTATCCAGGGTTTTTATGATGGACAGTGGATTAACTATTTGTTGTTTGCCGGCATGACCTGTTTCGGATTTCTTATTAAAACGAATAAGATCGGTAATATGATTGTTGCTGCTTTGTCTGCCCCTACTGCATATTTTCTGGTGTCTAATTTCTTTGTATGGGCCAGTAGTCGTGGGTTTGGATTGAATAGACCCAAAACATTTAGCGGGTTATTGCTTTGCTACAATGATGGGCTTCCTTTTTATAAGAATAGTGTAATGGCCACTGTTATTTTTTCCGCAGTCTTATTTGGCACTTATTATTTAGCTAAGAACCGCTTTGTAACAAAAGAACCAGCTTAGTGGAAAGCCGGCTAACGATTCTCCTTTTCATACCATGCATCCACCAATAAATGTTTACCATCCGCCGCGGTGGTAGCCAATTCATCACAACGGTTATTCATCGCGTTATCCGCATGTCCCTTCACCCATACAAAGCGAAGTTTGAAATGCCCGGCTAATGCATGGAATTGCAGCCAGAGGTCTTTGTTTTTTTTACCGCCTTTGAAATCCGTTTGTATCCAGTTATCCAACCATTTTTTTTCAACGGTATTTACTATGTACTGACTGTCTGTATAGATAGTAACCGGAATATTTTTTTTAGTCAGGGAGGCTAAGGCTACAATTACTGCCAGCAATTCCATCCGGTTATTGGTGGTGAGCCGGTAACCGGCTGAAAGTTCTTTCTTCACATCCCCCCATATCAATACCACCCCATAGCCCCCGGCCCCCGGATTGCCCCTTGCAGAGCCGTCGGTGTATATCTTTAGGTGGTGGGATTGTTGCATTTATATAAAATATTCCCCCTTCATATACAAAACCGCCTTGCCCGCAATGGTTACACGGTCTCCCAGATCACTGCACCAGAGATGTCCTTTTCTTTTGGATAATTGTATAGAAGTTAAAGAGGTTTTATTTAATTCTTTTGCCCAATAGGGAATCAGGGTGGCATGTGCTGAACCGGTAACAGGATCTTCGCCAATGACAGAATTGGGGACTAAAAAGCGACAAACAAAATCTGACTGATTACCTCTGGCAGTAACAATGATGCCAAGTGTTTCTACGGTATTTAAATAGGCAAAATCAGCCACTAATTGTTCTACTTGCTCCTGGGTATCATAGATTAAAAAATAGTCTCTGGACCGTAATACTTTGTTGGGTGCGATGTTAAATCCCTTTAAAAGATTTTCTGGTGGTACACAGTCTATAGGCATGCGTGCAGGGAAATTCATTTCGAGCAGGTTGCCCTTTTTTTTAACGGTCAGTTCACCACTTTTACTGTGAAAGGTAATGGTATCAGAACCATGCGTTAATTCATTAAAAATAACATGTGCAGTGGCAAGGGTTGGATGACCGGCCAGGTCTATCTCAACTTCGGGAGTGAACCATCTGATATCATAACTATCATCATTTCTCTTAACAAAAAATGCCGTTTCTGATAAGTTATTTTCATTAGCCAGTTGTTGCATGGTTTCGGTTGGAAGAAAAGTAGTTAACGGACAGCAGGCTGCCGGATTTCCGCCAAAAATAGTATCAGTAAAGGCATCAACGGTGTAGATGTGGTAAGGCATGTATGAATGGGTTTACTAATTTTTGAAGTTAAAAATCAAAATTTAAAAGTCAAAACTGAATAACCAAAAACAGTAGCAAAGTAAAGGGAATTGGTTGATTAGCGGATGGCTATACCTGAAACACGCCCATTTTAAAATCGTCTATCTGTGGATTTTGGTTCGCGGCGGCAATACCTTCCGCAATTACCTCTCTGGTGCTAATGGGATCAATAATAGTATCTATCCATAATCGGGCGGCAGCATAGAAGGGGGAGGTCTGTTTTTCGTAACTGTTTTTAATGTTATCCAGTAATGTTTTTTCTTCTTCGGCGCTTACTTCTTTTCCTTTAGCTTTCATAGTGGCCACCTGGATCTGTAATAAGGTTTTAGCTGCCTGGTCGCCACCCATTACCGCAATTTTGGCTGAGGGCCATGCGTAAATAAAGCGGGGGTCGTAGGCTTTACCACACATGGCATAGTTGCCGGCGCCATAGCTGTTGCCTATAATGATCGTAATCTTTGGTACCACAGAATTAGCAACGGCATTCACCATTTTGGCGCCGTCTTTTATAATACCACTATGCTCACTTCGGCTGCCAACCATGAAGCCGGTAACATCCTGCAGAAAAACAAGGGGAATTTTTTTCTGGTTACAATTCATGATAAAGCGGGCTGCTTTGTCGGCGCTATCATTATAGATAACCCCCCCAATCTGCATTTCGCCTTTTTTGTTTTTGCTTACCAATCGCTGGTTGGCAACAATACCTACTGCCCATCCTTCTATTCTGGCATAGCCGCATAAAATTGTTTTGCCGTAATCGGCTTTATATTGATCGAAGGCGCTGTTATCAACTATGCGTTCAATAATATCCAGCATATCATAAGGTTTCAGATTGCCTTCATGAATGATACCATATAATTCATTGGGATCTTTTTTGGGAGCGGTGGGCTGTATCCTGTTAAAGCCGGCTTTGGAAGGCTCTCCCAGTTTGTTCATGATCTTTTTGATATGATCCAGGCAGTCATATTCTGTTTTGAATTTATAATCAGCAATCCCGCTGATTGCGGTATGTGTTTCCGCACCGCCTAATGTTTCATTGTCAATCTCTTCTCCAATAGCCGCTTTTACGAGATAAGAACCCGCTAAGAAAATACTGCCATTGCCTTCTACCATCAGCGTTTCATCACTCATAATGGGTAAGTAAGCGCCCCCCGCCACACAGGCGCCCATTACTGCTGAAATCTGTGTAATACCCATCGCACTCATTCTGGCATTGTTACGGAAGATGCGCCCAAAATGTTCTTTATCCGGAAAAATTTCATCCTGCATGGGAAGGAATACACCGGCGCTATCCACCAGGTAGATTACCGGTAACCTGTTTTCCATGGCAATCTCCTGCATGCGGAGATTTTTCTTACCCGTAATAGGAAACCAGGCGCCTGCTTTCACGGTTTGATCATTTGCTACAATAATACATTGCCTGCCACTTACATAACCCAAACCCGCTACTGTTCCCCCACAGGGGCAACCGCCTTCCTCCTCATACATGCCAAACCCCGCAAAAGCACCGATTTCTGTGAAGGGCTTTTGCTTATCACATAAATAATCAATCCGCTCCCTGGCAGTTAATTTGTTTCTTTCTTTTTGTTTGTCTAATGATTTTCTGCCACCACCCAGTTTTATTTTTTCAAAGTGTTGGGTTGCTTTACTCACAGACAACTTCATCCAGTCTTCATTACGGTTAAACTCCGGGCTCATATACGAACAATTGTTAGTATGGCAAATATAGTGTGTAACTTTATTCATTATTCTTTTTGTATTACATTTAGCCAATGCCATACGATTATATCATAATTGGTGCAGGATCCGCGGGTTGCGTATTAGCCAACAGATTATCTGAAGATGCCGGGTGCACAGTCTTGCTACTGGAAGCGGGCTCACCGGCTACCAAACCGGAAATTCGGGTTCCGGGCGCTTATACCAAACTAAACCGTACATCTGTTGACTGGGCATTCTGGACAGAGCCGCAGAAGCAAGTGGATAACCGGAAAATTTTTATTCCGCGTGGAAAAACACTTGGTGGCAGTAGTGCAACCAATGCGATGGCGTATGTACGTGGCAATAGAGAAGATTTTAATGAATGGGAAGCACTGGGTAATACAGGTTGGGGGTATGATGATGTATTACCTTATTTTAAAAAGTCGGAAACAAATGAACAGTTTGGTGAGCCTTTTCATGGTGAAAATGGGCCATTGCATGTTACCCTTTCCAGGCAGCCCAGTGAACTAGCCAGTATTTTTGTTGACGCCTGTGAAGAATCTGGCATTCCGCGAAATACCGATTACAATGGCGCCGAGCAGGAAGGTGCCAGTATGCTACAGTTTACAATCAAAAAAAACAAGCGGCATAGTGCTGCAGACGCTTTTTTAAAACCAGCTATGCGCCGTTCTAATCTTACAGTTAGAACAAATACCCATGTGAAATCTATTTTAATAGAAGATGGAAGAGCCGTTGGAGTAGAAGTAATGACGGCCTATTCCGATTCTGAACGGATCAACTGTACCCGTGAAGTACTACTGTCTGCCGGCGCTATCCAATCGCCACAGTTGTTAATGTTATCCGGTATTGGTGATCCGGTTGAATTAAGCAAGCAGGGCATTGATATTAAATTTCCGCTGCCAGGGGTAGGTAAGAACCTGCAGGATCATATCTGGACAGGGGTAAGTAGCTGGAGTACCATACCTACTTTTAATTCCTTACTGAAGCCATTCAATATGGCTAAAGCTGCCTTGCAACACCTGTTATTTTCAAGTGGGCCACTCAGTAATAGTCCCATTGAAGCGAATGCTTTCTTAAAGTCAGATGCTTCCTTAACAAGGCCGGATATTCAGTTTCATTTTGTGCCATTGGGCATCGCGGATGATTATTCTACCGATATCCATGATATCAAAACTTTCTCTAAAAAGGATGGTTTTGGTATTCTTGCTATTTTAATTAGACCGGAAAGCAGGGGTTATATTGGATTAAAAAGTTCCAAACCAAAAGATGCTCCAATCATTCAGCCTAATTTACTTTCGGAGCCAAAAGACAGGCAGGTTTTGCTGGCAGCCCTCAAAAAGTCGATGGAGGTTATGAATGCCCAATCGCTTGCAGGGTTTTCTTTAAACGGACTCTCTTTTCCCCATGAGCCTTATACGGATGCGGCGCTGATGGCTCATATCCGTAAAACAGCGGAAACCCTTTACCATCCCGTTGGTACCTGTAAAATGGGTAAGGATAGCCTGGCAGTGGTGGATAGTCAATTAAGGGTACACGGGGTAAAGAATTTGCGGGTAATTGATGCCTCAGTGATGCCAACTATTGTATCAGGCAATACGAATGCGGCCACTATAATGATAGGGGAGAAAGGCGCTGATCTCATCAAATCAGGAAACTGATTCCTGTAAAGGTTTTTCTTACCTGAATTGGCCTTTTTGGCAGACTTTTATTTAAATGTGTTTGATTTACACATTGTTTTAATTATTTTAGCGTTTCTAAAACATTGCATCTTGGCCAACGAGAAAAGAACGATTGCTACTTTACAAAAAATCATTTTTCAGATTCGCTTCAAAACTACCTATGGACAGGAGATGTTTATCACGGGTAATCATCCTGTAATGGGTAGTAATAAGCTGGAAAATGCACTTCCTCTTCAATGTTTTAATGAGGAATATTGGATGCTCGAATTGGATATTAGCGCGTTACCCCTTATTGATACCAATATTACCTACCACTATATTCTTAAGCATCCGGATGGTACCATCAGTTATGACTGGGGTAATGATAAAATAGTTAATCCATCTAAATATCAAACAGCGGAATTAGTAATCATTGATGCCTGGAATTATGCGGGTTATTTTGAAAATAGTTTTTATACCGAACCTTTTACAAAGGTTTTACTGAAAGATAATTTTACGCCGGTAATATCACCTGCTCCCAAAAATATTTCACATACACTGAAGGTAAAAGCGCCATTGGTTTTAAAGGGGCAGACCTTATGTGTTACAGGAAGTACTGAAGTCTTGGGCAACTGGGATACCGCACATGTTTTACTGATGACCAAGGCTGAGGGGGATGATTTTTATACATTGTCTTTAGATCTCTCCAATGAAACATTTCCTATCGCGTATAAATATGGTGTATATGATGCAGTGAACCACCAGTTCATGCGCTTTGAAGACGGCAATAACCGTGTTTTGCATGATGCCGGTAAAACAAACCGGCAAACAATGGTCAATGATGGGTTTGCTGTATTGCCCAATAATACCTGGAAAGGGGCCGGAACCGCTATTCCTGTGTTTAGTTTAAGATCTGAAAAAAGTTTTGGCACAGGTGAATTTACAGACCTTGCCTTATTGGTGGATTGGGCCAAACGGGTGGGGTTGAAAATGATACAGATCCTGCCCATCAATGATACTACTGCAACGCATACCTGGGTAGACTCCTATCCTTATGCAGCCATCTCTGCCTTTGCCTTACATCCGCTATATCTTAACCTTGCAAAATTAGCGGATTCGCCCAATGCAAGCAAACGTTTACTAAAATTGGAAGCGGAACGCTTACGGTTGAATGCATTACAGGTAGTGGATTATGAGGCAGTTTCACTGATTAAAAATGATTTTACGAAACTACTGTTTGCGGAATCAGGTAAAACAGTTTTTGAATCAAAAGAGTACAAGCAGTTTTTTGAACAGAATAAACATTGGCTGGTTCCATATGCCGCTTTCTGTTATCTGAGAGATCAATACGCAACGGTTGATTTTAGCAAATGGCCGGCTTACAAACAATACAATGCTGTTGATATTGCAGCGTTGGCTGATAAAGATTCCATTGCCTTCCGGGAAATAGCTTTTTATTATTTTATTCAATTCCATTTACACCTGCAACTGAAAGAAGCAACCGCGTATGCACACGCCAATGGAATTATTATGAAAGGTGATATAGCCATCGGCGTATATCGCCATGGGGCAGATGCCTGGCAAAACCCCGAACTCTTTCACCTGGATTTCCAGGCTGGGGCCCCGCCCGATGGCTTTGCAGTAAAAGGGCAGAACTGGGGCTTCCCCACCTATAACTGGCAACAAATGCTTGCAGATGGATTTGCCTGGTGGAAGCATCGGTTTGGGCAAATGAGTTACTATTTTGATGCATTCCGGATAGATCATATACTTGGGTTCTTCCGGATTTGGAGTATTCCAATGGATGCGGTAGAGGGTATTATGGGGCATTTTGTTCCGTCAATACCGGTGCATGTAACTGAATTTAACAGCAATGGAATATGGTTTGATTATGATCGGTATACCAGGCCTTATATCACCGAGAATGTGTTATGGGAAGTATTTGGCTATGATAATGAACTAGTAAAAAGCCTTTTTCTGAAATATGATGGATATGGAACCTATACATTAAAGCCTGAGTATGTAACGCAGCGGCTGGTTGAGCAACATTTTGCTTTCCTGGAACAGGATACACACCATACAAAGATCCGTCAGGGTTTATATGATCTTATTAGTAATATAATTTTATTTGAAGCTGAAAATGGAAATGGCCAGCAATTTCATTTCCGTTTTGGTATGGAAAATACTTCTTCTTTCCGTAACTTGGAATATGCTACACAACAACAGTTACGCGATTTGTATGTCAATTATTTCTTCCGGCGACAGGATGATTACTGGATGAAGGAAGCCTTACAAAAATTACCGGCCTTAAAAAGGGTAACCAATATGCTGGTATGTGGTGAGGATCTTGGATTGGTTCCAGCCTGTGTGCCTGAAGTGATGAGGCAATTGGGTTTGCTGAGCCTGGAAATACAGCGGATGCCGAAGGATGTAAACAGTGAATTCTTTCATCCCAATGATGCACCCTATCTGAGTGTAGTAACCCCATCTACCCACGACATGAGTACCATACGCGGCTGGTGGGAAGAAGACAGGGCAGGCATACAGCGATTTTATAATCACCAGTTGGGCCAGTTGGGTGATGCACCTCAATATTGTGAAGCCTGGATCAACCGGGCAATCGTAGTGCAGCACCTGTATTCTCCGGCTATGTGGTGCGTGTTTCAATTACAGGATATAGTAGGTATTAGTGAAAGTTTGCGTAGGGAAAATCCTTCTGATGAAAGAATCAATATTCCCGCCAATGCCCAACATTATTGGCAATACCGGATGCATATTACACTCGAGGCATTGCTGCAAGCCGGTTCGTTTAATGAAGAATTAAAAGGGTTTATTGTAGCAAGCGGGCGATGAAAGAATATCAATATTCCCTTTCCCTACTTACCTTTGCGGCTTACTAATCACAAAGTTTTGAAACTCAGTTACCGCCGGCAAAACCTTCCATTCGTTTATCCATTTACTATTTCAAACGGTCGAACCAAAACGCACCAGCCTGCATTGGTGGTGGCGCTTGAACTGGGCCCGTTTATGGGGATTGGGGAAGCTCCCGCCATTGTTTATTATCATGTTACGGTTGAAAAAATGATAGCCGATCTGGAAAATAAAAGAACGCTGGTTGAAAAATTTGCGTTCACTGATCCGGAACGATACTGGCATTACCTGCATCATTTATTTCCGGATAATCCATTTTTAGTAGCTGCCTTAGATATGGCTGCCTGGGATCTTTTTGGAAAGATGAAGGGCCGGCCTTTGTATAAACTCTGGAATACCCAATGGGAGCACACACCGGAAACAGACTATACCATTGGTATTGATACGATAGATAAAATGGTTGCTAAGATGAAGGCTACACCATGGCCCTTGTATAAAATAAAATTAGGAACCGGGGAAGACATAGCGATTGTTGAAGCTTTACGTAAACATACCAATGCTTTGTTGCGCATAGATGCCAATGCAGGCTGGACAACAGCAGAGGCGCTTGAGAAAATACCACAACTGGCTGCCCTGGGTATTGAGTTTATTGAACAGCCCCTGGCAAAAGATAACTGGGATGGGATGAAAATCTTATATGAAAAATCTACACTTCCTTTAATGGCTGATGAGAGTTGTGTGTTTGAACAGGATGTAAAAAAATGTGTCGGATACTTTCATGGTATTAACATCAAACTAACAAAATGCAGTGGTATCACACCGGCTTTGCGTATGATACAGGAAGCAAGGGACTTACATTTAAAGGTGATGATGGGCAGCATGAATGAGTGTACCATCGGTTCTGCCGCCATCGCCCATTTTCTACCTCAGCTTGATTATGTTGATATGGACGGGCCACTGCTACTGGCCGAAGATGCGGCAACCGGATTGCAATTTGATTTCGGTAAAATTAGCCTGTCTGGTAAACCCGGATTGGGTATCATGCTCATTTAGTATGGTTGATTCATTAACGAAACGCTAACAGCTTTTTGCAGATCCGCCTGAGATGGGTGAGCTGGTTAAAATCAATTTTGTTATACTCAGCAGTGTTGTCGAATTTCGTCTTCATATCTGATTATCATGACTCCGGAGAGATGGAAAAAATTAACAAGTGTGCTTAGTAAGAGACAGGCTGATTTAACGGTAGTGATGGAGAATGTTCACGATCCGCATAATATATCCGCCGTTATGCGAACCTGTGAATCGGTGGGTATACAGGATGTTTATGTACTCACCACCATTATGCCCCGGCACAAAAGATTTGGTATAAAAAGCAGCAGCAGTGCCGCCAAATGGCTTACCATTCATCAGTATACGGATGCTGTGGCTTGTTTTACTGAACTTAGAAAAAACTATGATATCATTCTAACCACCCATCTTGCCACAGATTCCATTGATCTTTATGAGATCGATTTTACCAAACGAATCGCGCTGGTTTTTGGCAATGAACACGATGGGGTTAGCCATGAAATACGGGCCATGGCTGATGGCAATTTTATTATTCCGCAAATGGGCATTATTCAAAGCCTGAACATTTCTGTTGCCTGCGCGGTTGCTGTTTATGAAGCGTTACGGCAAAAGAAAGTAGCCGGCCATTATGAAGAAACTTCCTTGTCGGCAGACAGGGTAAACCTTTTGCTGAAAGAATGGGGGGGTACTGATAATGACCTGAAATAAACTGTACAGCCATTACTTTTTTTCTGCTTCCTTCTCTTCCTGTGCATCCGCTAACTTCCGCTCCTCTACCTTTTTGGTTAAGTAGGTGATACTTACATTCAACTCAAATCCCACAAGTAGTATCCATGAATTGATATAGACTAATAGCATGATAATCAGCACCGTTCCGATAGACCCATATATTTTATTGTAGCTGTCGAAATTGTTTACCCAGTAAGAAAAAAGAATAGTGGTGATTAGGGTAAGTGCTGTAGCCAGGATAGAACCCGGCGATAAAAGTGCCCAGCGCTTTTTTACGGAAGGGGCAAACTTATAAATGAAAGCGATGCCATAAAACAAAAGGCTGAGGATAATACCCCATCTGATGCCGCTCCACCAGGATAACCGGGTATCTTTCTTTACATGAAAGACCGTTTTTAAAACAAAAACCATTTGCTCCTTTCCCAGGAATAAGGCAAGTGAAGACAGCAGAACCAATACAATCAGTAAAAAAGTTAGGCGAATGGCCCTCCCTCGCTGGTGCAGAAAAATAACTTTTTTTTCCTTAATGGATTTATCAAATGTCCGGATAATACCGATCATTGCATTGGAGGAATAAAATATCAGTAAAAAAAAACCAAAGGAGAAAATACCTACGTGCTGGTTCTCTAATAGATCGTTTAAGATATTCGCGATAAAATGGTAAGTGTCTGAATTGGGTGTTATGTCTTTGAACAGGTTCAGAATTTCTTTCTTAAAACTATCCGGTTTGGGAAATAGGGGTATTAATGAAAAAAGAAAGAGGATGCCGGCAGGAAGGGCCATGATCAGGTTAAATGCGATGGCTGCTGCCCGCTCATTCAATCCTACTTTATTAATCTGTTTCAGAAAAAAATTGCCAACATCAAATACAGGTAACCCGTTAAAGCCGGGTATTATCCATCCTTTGCTCTTGCGAAGCAAAAAGGAAAGAGGCCCCCATCTTAATAGTATACGTTCAAATCTGGTCAATATCTTCCGGATTAGTTATTTTGTTTTTTTTGTCATATAAATATCCAACACTTTTTGGTATTCCTGGGCGTACTTGTTATGTTCTGTATAACTATTGCTGAAATGGTGGTAACCACTAAAATCACTTTTTGCGACAAAAAAAAGATAATCTGTTCTGGGGGCATTTAATACCAGATCGATTGTTTTAGCGGCGGGTGTGCAGATTGGTCCGGGTGGTAGTCCCGTTTTTCGATACGTATTATAAGGAGAGGGGTTGAATAGATATTTTTCATAGATGCGTGTGATACTAAAGTCTCTCATGGCGAATTTGATGGTTGGACAAGCCTGCAAGGGCATGCTTTTATTCAGCCTGTTAATATACACACTGGCAATCTTTATTTTATCGCTGTCGTAGTTGGTTTCTTCTTCTACTATAGAAGCCAGTGTGTATACTTCTTCCGGACTAAGTTTGATGGCTTTTGCCTTTTCCAGGCGTCCCTGGTTTTGCCAAAAAGTGTTTTTAGTATCAGCCAGCTTTCTAAGTATTTTTCGCAGTGGGGTATTCCAGTAAAAAGCATAGGTATCCGGAATAATCAACGTAAATAACCTATTTGTATCTACGCCTAATCCTTTCAATGAATCATTGGAGCTGAGGTATTTCATGACAGCGGTTGAGTCTGTCGAGAAATTTTTCCCTATCAATTTGGCAAGATCCTCTTTGGTGCGAAGGCGGTTAATGACCAGTTTAATTTCAGCCAAACGGCCATTCTTCAATATGCGGGAAATGGTTAGCAGGCTTTGGCCTTTTTTTATTTCATATTTTCCGGGCTTCACTTTATCCCATACTCCCATGCCGGTAGCTAAAAATGAAAAAGTAAATGTATCCCCAATAATGCCTTTTGCCTTCAGCTCATGCAGAATACTGGTTTTGTCTTTTTTGTTTTCCGCAATAATGATAAAAGCAGATTTTCCTTCAAATGAGGTGGCAGATGAAAGAAAGAGCCAGTAAAATACAAGGGCAAGGAAAAAGAGGAAAAGGATCAGTCGGGAAAGAATCTTGTTCATTGGTTCAAGTTAAATAAAAAACCCTGTCTGAAGCTACAGACAGGGCAGTTAATTCGGTAGAAATGGATTATTTTTTGCCTGAATCAGGTTTTGCGGTTATGGTGTTGGCCGGAACAGTAGCTGCCGGGGCAGGGGCTGTTTGGGTAGTATTCACTTTTTGCAGCAAATTTTCAGTACCTGTGGAGGTGGCGCCTCCTTTCAGGAATAAAGTAGAAAATATGGCTAAAGTGGCAATGATGCCGGCAAACAGCCAGGTGCCTTTTTCCAGCACATCAGTAGTTTGCTTAACACCCATCAGTTGGTTGCTGAACCCGCCAACGTTGGCAGATAAACCGCCGCCCTTAGGGTTCTGAATTAATACCATAAAACCTAAGGCCGCAGAGGCAATCGCAATCAGAATCAAAAACAAGATGATCATATTATATTCCTTTTAGTTGTTCTATTTTGGCAGCAAAATAACTGGATTTTTCAGGATTTAAGAAACTTAATTTGATCAGCAGTTGTATGGCTTTCTCTTTCTGGCCTTGTTTAATGAATACTTCTGCCATGGTTTCTGTAAGAATTTCCCTTGTTTCATTGGAGTTTTTGGCTGTTTCTGCTACTGCTTTCTCCATTTCAATGTTGGATATCAGCTCTGCCGGGTTCACCTGTTTGATCTGTTTAAGCCAATCCGTAAATTTTAACAGGTTCCTGGTAAGTTTATCCTGCGGAATAGACGAAAGGTCTATTTTAATCCCCTGAGAGGCAAAATAGTCGATCGTATGGAGGCGTTGCTTCTCTAATTCAATATCTAATAATTCGTTTGGGTCAATGGGTTTATTAAAAGCAGCCAGTTGGCCGGAAAGTATATCTGCAATCCGACTTTCCGTTTCTGTTGAAAAATCTATTTTTGTATTATCAGTTTTTTGTTCGCCCGCCGGATCAATTTTCCGCAGGATATCTTTCACCGCTTCAACTGTTGGAACGGCCATAACCTCCGGTTTTTTACTAAGTGGAGGGGTGGTAGCTGTTGACAGGGTATGCAGGTTTTTTTCACTATGCTCCAGTTGATACCACAACCAATGGGGATTGGTAAAGTACAGGTTAGCTTTTTGTGCTAAAACAAGGGGTCCTTTATTGGTTGATGCCCGCTCTTTGGCTGCCAGAAAAAACCTGGCAGGAATAAAATAGGGGTATAAGTCGGTCATCTTTTGAAGGCTCTCTGTTGAAAGATCCGCCAGCTTAAGTTTTCCGGATAGTTGAAATAATGCTTTTTCCTGTGTCAAACTCATTTTGAATTCGGTTTCACTGTTTACCAGTTAGAAAAGATACGGTTAAAAATATCATCTGTTAATGATCTCACCACTTCATCCAGCAATTGCCCTTCTGCCTGTTGAAGGGAAAGGTTGGCAGAATAATCGAAACTCCTGCTCACATCGAATTCATCCGTTTTATTTTCCAGTGTTTTTTTCAATGTCATGTGCAAGGTAACGGTTAATCGGTTGGTACTAGCCTGTTGCGCGCTTACGCCTACTGTTTGACTGGGGTCATATACAGTAATGGTTCCATTAATCACATAATGAGCGTCATCACTATTGGTTCTGGTTAATTTGGTTTGCCCGGTAATCTTTTGTAAAATTTTGTCAGTAAATTTCTGACTCAATTGTGGGTTAATATACCGCGCCTGGTTCAATATATACCCAACCTTAACCGTTTTTACATCAGGCGGTATCGTAGCGTCTCTGAATTTATAGATGCCACAGGAAGTAAGTAAAATACCGGCAAAACAAAATAGTAAAAAAGAAGGCAGCCCCCTTGTCTTTCGCACGACTGTTATCACATTTTCCCGCATGACCTTAATTTTAATTATTATTTTTTTAATTCTTAATTATTCATTGTCATTCATCAATATCATACTCCTTCAGCTTCCTGTAAAGTGTTCTCTCACTAATGCCCAAATCAAGTGAAGCATCTTTCCTTTTTCCCTTATGTTTTTTCAAAGCTTTGATGATGAGTTCTTTTTCCTTATCCACAATATTTAATGATTCTTCTACTTCTTCATGCTGGTGAATGCCATCGTCATGCAGCAGCACGGGTTGTGATGAATGGCTGCCTGATGGCAGGAAAGAAGGTTGTGTATTTCCTGATGTTGGTATCGTGGCAGGAGCAAGCATTGATTGATGGTCATTAATATTTTGGTAATCATTGCTTAGTGAGTCTCTGGTAAAGTTCGCAGCGTTTCCGGCAAGTGAAGGGTTCTGCAAAATTTCCAGGAACATTTTCTTTAATTCTGTTACATCTTTTTTCATGTCGAAAAAAAGTTTGTACAGAATTTCTCTTTCATTGGAAAAATCACCGGAAGCAGTGGGCTGTCCTGTAATCATTGGTAAACGGTTGCCTATACTTTCAGGCAGGAATCTTCTCATTTCATTGCCACCGATTTGTGTACTGGTGCTTAACACGGAAATCTGTTCTGCAATATTCTTCAACTCCCTTACATTACCCTGCCAGCGATGGTTAATTAACAGGTTTTTAGCTTCCTCATCTAACTGAACGGGAGAGGTTTTATAGCGTTCAGAGAAGTCAACCACGAACTTTCTGAATAAAAGCAGAATATCTTCTTTTCTGTCTCTTAGCGAAGGCACTCTGATGGGTACCGTACTTAGCCTGTAGTAAAGATCTTCTCTAAAGCGTCCTTTCTGTGTAAACTCCAGCAATTCTCTGTTTGTGGCGGCAATTACCCGTACGTCTGTTTTCTGTACTTTGGATGATCCAACGCGGATGAATTCGCCTGTTTCCAATACACGTAGCAGCCGGGCCTGGGTGCCCAACGGCATTTCACCAATTTCGTCCATAAAGATGGTACCACCACTTACTGTTTCAAAATAACCTTTCCGGCTATCAACGGCGCCCGTAAAGGATCCTTTTTCATGCCCAAATAATTCAGAGTCGATCGTGCCTTCCGGTATGGCCCCGCAGTTAACGGCAATAAATGGGTTATGCTTGCGAGAGGAGAGTGCATGTATGATCTGAGAAAATGCTTCTTTTCCTACGCCGCTTTCTCCTACGATTAAAACAGTAAGATCAGTGGCAGATACCTGTACGGCTGTATTAAGTGCATAGTTCAATGCAGGTGAGTTACCTATAATACCAAACCGGTTCTTTATACTTTGTAAATCCATTGTAATATGATTGCTAATTAATAACGATCCCTCAATTATTAATTGTTCATTGTTAATTATTAATTATGATCTCTCCCATTAAAGTGCCTGCTGTACAGCTATGTATTTGTACCATAACATAATCACCCTTTTTCAGGGGATAGGCTTCTTTGGAAAATATGACTACTTTATTGTGATCAGTTCTTCCCTGCCAATGGGCCTCACTTTTTTTAGAATTTGCCTCAATTAAAACTTTAAACTTTTTGTTTACATCGCGTTGCATACTTTCCAATGAATGAATGCGGTGAAGGGCTATCATTTCCTGTAATCTCCTTTTTTTCACTTCTTCCGGTATATCATCTTCATACCTTTTTTCAGCCAGTGTACCGGGTCTTTCACTATAGAAATACATATAAGCAAGATCATATTTACAATAGTCCATTAAAGCATAGGATGCCTGATGATCTTCTTCTGTTTCGGTACAAAAACCGGTAATCATATCGGTACTCAGCCCACAGAAAGGCAATATTTCACGAATGCGTTTTACTTTGGCGATATACCATTCCCTGGTATAGGTACGGTTCATTAATTGTAAAATACGGTTACTGCCACTTTGTACCGGAAGGTGAATGTAGTTACAGATATTTTCGTATCTGGCTATGGTAAACAATACTTCATCTGTAATATCTTTGGGATGGGAGGTACTGAAACGAACCCTGAGTAAGGGGGATACCAAGGCAACTTTCTCCAATAGTTTTGCAAACGTAATGGTTTCATTTAGTTCCTCATCTATCCAATAATAGCTATCCACATTCTGGCCGAGCAGGGTTATTTCGCGATAGCCGGTTTCAAATAGTTGCACCACTTCTGCTACAATCGAATGCGCATCCCGGCTTCGCTCCCTTCCACGGGTAAAGGGTACCACACAAAAGCTGCACATATTATTACATCCCCGCGTAATCGAAACAAAAGCACATACGCCGTTACTGTCTAAACGTACCGGGGCAATATCTCCATAAGTTTCATCGCGGCTGAGTAATACATTAACTGCTTTCTGTCCGGTTTCTGCCTCAACTACCAGGGCAGGTAAGCTTCTGTAGGCATCCGGGCCTACCACCATGTCTACCAGTTTTTCTTCTTCCAATAATCTGGCTTTCAGCCGCTCAGCCATACAGCCCAGTATACCTATCAGCATACCCGGCTTTTTTTTCTTCAGCGACCTGAATTCAGTTAATCTTTTTCTAACGGTAAGCTCCGCTTTTTCACGAATCGAACAGGTATTGATCAGCACCAGGTCCGCTTCTTCCGGGTTACGGGTGGCGCCAAATCCTTCCGCATTCAAAATAGAAGCCACTACCTCACTGTCCGCAAAATTCATAGCACAGCCATAACTCTCTATGTAAAAGCGTTTTTTGAAAAACTGAACATCTTTACCTAATGGATTGAAGGCTTCTCCCTGACGGCACTCGTCATGTATTTTGCCCGCTAATTCCAATATTTCCATTCTTCCTGAAATTTTAAGTAGCAAAAGTACAGAAAGGAAGCGGTTAATGCCAGATTGGCAGCACTACTTTCTCAAAAATTCGTAAGAACCATTAGATTTGCCAGCAAAATTTTAACGGTAATGCGAAAAATTGTTGTGCTGTTCATGGCCTTATTTTGTGTTCACGCGGGAATTACACAAGGTATCCTGGTAAATAAGTTAAGAAATGAAACCTCCCGTACCATTAAAAAAGAGGCAGATACCAGTCGGTGGAACTGGAAAAGAGGGGGGTTAATGAGTTTTAACCTTGCACAGGGTTCTTTAAGCAACTGGGCCTCTGGTGGGGATAATTTTTCTTTAACAGTGAACGGTTATTTCAATTATTTCTTTTTCTTCAGAAAAGACAGGCATAGTTGGGATAATAACGTAGATATAAACCTGGGCTTTGTTCAGTCTACCAGCCTGGGAAGCCGTAAAAACGATGATCGATTTGACTATCTGAGCAAATATGGCTATAAGATGGATACATTGGGTAAGTGGTATTTATCAACCCTATTTAATTTCCGTTCCCAGTTTTTTGATGGCTATACATTCTCAAAGAATGTAGGTGATTTTTCTTCTTCTTTTTTGTCGCCGGCCTATTTCATTTTATCTGTTGGATTTGATTATAAACCTACGGGAAATTTGTCGTTGTTCATATCTCCACTCACCTCCCGTTCAACAGTCATTTCCAATAAAAAATTATCTGATAAAGGAGTGTATGGTGTGCCGGCAGGCAGCCATTCATTAAACGAGATCGGCGCGTTTGTTACGCTGAATTACAGTAACAGTATCGCTAAAAACATACTATATAAAGGCAGGATTGACCTGTTTTCCAATTATCAGAACCATCCCAAAAATGTTGATATTTTTATGACTAATCTGTTCTCTTTCAAGATCAATCGTTTTTTTTCCGCTACCTACAGCCTCGATATGATCTATGATGATGATATTCGGTTATTTGGTCCAAATAATACCTCACCCGGTATGCAAACCAAAAGTTTGATTGGTATCGGATTTTTAAAACCCTTAAATGTTCGGAAAGTAAAGTATAATTAAGCAATGACTTTCAGCAGGTGTTTAATTTTATTTGCCTGGTAAGTAAGTTCAGTATAATCTTTGTGCAGGATGGTAACATGCCCCATTTTTCTGCCGGGTTTTGTTTCAGTTTTGCCATACAGATGTACGAATGTATTATCCATTTTTAATACTTCTGTAAGACCCTCATAGCGGGCTTTGCCGGTAAAACCTTCTGCACCCAGGATATTTACGATGGCCGAGGGGAGAATCGCATTCGTATTACCCAAAGGGTAGCCCTGTATGATGCGCCATAACACATCATACTGGCTTACATAATTGGCTTCAATGGTATGGTGCCCGCTGTTGTGGACACGCGGAGCCGATTCATTTACCGATACATCATCATTCATATCAATAAATAACTCAATGGCAAACAGCCCGGGACTCGCTAATGCTTCAACCACTTTAGAGGCGATGGCTTCGGCTTTCCATACTATTTTATCAGCAAGCCTGGCAGGGCTTAGCTGGTAATCCAACAGGTTCCAAATGGGGTCAAATATCATTTCGGCCGGGGGAAAGATTACGGTTTCTCCTGCCTCATTTCGGCCAATGATGATGGCAATTTCTTTTTTGATAGCTACTTTTTTTTCTAAAACAGCAGGCGCGTCAAAGCCATTGCGCAAATCTTTTTCGGTTTCTAAAACCTGTACACCCTTGCCATCATAGCCGCCCTGGCCTATCTTGTGAACAGCAGGCAGAAAGGAGGCATGCTCCTGTAAGGCTGCCAGGTTACCGGTTACCACAAATGCTGCAGTGGGTACCTGGTGTGTACTGTAAAATTCTTTCTGAAGGATTTTGTTCTTGATGATACGGATAGCAGAAGGTTTCGGATAAATTTTTACACCCTCGGATTCCAGTTTTTCCAATGCTTCTACATTAACTGATTCTATTTCAATGGTAATGGCATCCAACCCTTGTCCGAACCGGTAAACAGTATCATAATCCCTGATATCCCCCTCGGTAAAATGATGACAAAGGTGAGCCGCCGGACAATGAGGGTCATTTTCCAATACATAAGTCTCAACCGTATAATTGGCGGCTGCCTGTAGCAACATCCTTCCCAATTGTCCGCCTCCGAGTATCCCAACTTTCATATTTTTAAATTGATGTTGACGAAGATAGGTAAGAGTTGCAAGGATAGCTTATTTTTGAGCTGATGAAATCATTCCTGGTCATACTTTTCCTGTTCACAGGCAAGCTGCAGATTACTGCGCAATCGTCTTTTATCAGTAGCCAGAAGCAGTATCCTAAGGTTGCATTAGCGTTGAAGCTGCAAGGAGACTCCCTGAAAAAACAATTGGCGGCCCTGCATATTTCCTGGCCGCTTAAACAGCTATATGTCAGAAGCTTTAAATACGATAGTCAGTTAGAGGTTTGGGTTCGCAATCAGAAAAATGAGCCGTTTATACTGTTTAAAACCTATCAGGTTTGTGCTTTATCAGGGGCACTCGGACCAAAACGGATAGAGGGCGATTACCAGGTGCCGGAAGGTTTTTATTATATCAATCAGTTCAATCCTAAAAGTAATTATCAGTTGGCACTGGGATTAAATTATCCGAATGCATCGGATAGACTGTTGAGCGATTCTGCCAGGCCGGGTAATGATATTTTTATTCATGGCAGTTGCGTTACAGTAGGCTGTATCCCCCTTAATAGCCAGATAGAGGAACTATACCTTTTAGCTTCTTTTGCACATGACCAGGGAGAAGATTTTATCCCGGTACATATTTTCCCCATCAGGTACAGTATTGAAAAAAGCCGGGAATTCCTGGTGAAAAGCAGTAAAGATGATGCCGACTACCAACGTTTTTCAGGCAGGCTGAAAGAAGTATATGATTATTTTGAAAAGAACAAAAAATTGCCCCTGATAACCATCAATAAAAAGGGTGAATACCTCCCGCTATTATAATTCAGGCCTCCCGTTTCAAGTCTCACCCCTCACTACCTATACAATAGCTGAATAGTTTCTTCTGTTCGTTGTGTAAGGATGATATTTTTACCCTTACTCATTTCTTCTACAATAGCAGCATGATAATGCCTGATGGTAAGCAGGTTTAAATCTTTTTCTACCTGTACATCAAAAATGGCGGATGCATCGGCTGCCAGGTGGTCTAACTTATCAGTCCGGTTATCTAAACAAACCTGTACATTGATGGCGCCTGTTTGAATCAGGTTAGGCCTGAGTTTTACTTTGCTGAAAATTTGGTACAACCTGCTCATCGGTTCTTCGCCTACAAATGAAAAGTCCTGGCTATTCAGATGCAGCAATGCCTGGTTATTTTTGATAACAATAATCGGAGGCAGGTTTTTACTGTTTTTTTGATGTATCACAGTACCTGGTAAAGAAGGATCCAGAAAACATTTTACATAAAGCGGTATCTGCTTGTTCTGTAAGGGTTTGATCGTTTTCGGATGAATTACCTGCGCGCCATAATAGGCCATTTCTATCACTTCGGTATAACTCAGTTCACTGATCAGTTGTGCATCCGGAAACTGTTTTGGATCGGCATTCATTACGCCCTCCACATCTTTCCATATACTCAGGCTTTCTGCATTGAGCATATTAGCAAACAAGGCTGCTGTATAATCACTGCCTTCACGCCCCAGCGTTGTGCTCTCATTCTCATCTGTACAACCAATAAATCCTTGTGTAACAAAAATATTGGCTCTTTGAACAGGATGCACAGAAAGCTTCCCTTCTGCCCTCTGCTCTCCGTTATCTGTCATCTGCCATCTGTCATCTCTCAAAATAGCCCCCCTGATTTTCTCTGTCGTTTCTTCCCACTCAACCTCTGCATCCCTGAAATTATTGTCTGTTTTTACCAGGTCCCTCACATCCAGCCATTCGTTGATTATCCCGGTTTCATTCAGGTAATGACTAATAATGCAGGTGCTTAATAATTCGCCGGTACAAACCACCTGGTCATAATAATAATCAAATTCACGAACAGGTTTATCGTGCAGCAACCATTCTACTTCCGTAAAAAAATCGGATAATTGAGTCAAACATTCATTAAACCTGGTTACCAGTAAATATTTTGATAGGTTGATATGATATTGTTTCACCACTTCAAACAACTTAAGCGCTTCCTCTTTTCTTCCTCCATAAAATGATTCCACTACTTTTTCAAGTCCATTCGTGGTTTTACCCATGGCGGATATAATAATCACCAGTGGCCCATCTTCATTCCGTTTTACTATAGCTGCCAGTGTTTGTATCCGTTCTATACTGTTTACGCTGGCGCCTCCGAATTTAAATACTTTCATTTTATACCGGCAATACTATTTTAACACTTAAGCATGAGTTTGTCTAAAAGAAAATTTATTCTGAATAGTGATTTAGTGAACTCAAATTGTAAAAATTTACCTTTAAGGGTTTAATCGATTAATTTCCTGTGATATTTCATCAATTACTTCTGTATTGATTATCTGCTTTTTATCGCCAACTTTAGCTGAATAAACATAAAATACTTTTCCGCCAAATACTTCAGTAAATTTTTTATGTGTATCTTCTTGCAATGCATATTCCTTAAAAATTTCCTGCAATTGGAAACCTGTTTTTTCAGGCTTTATTTGTAAACCTATATATTTTTCACCCATTTTAATGAAAAAGTCAACATTAAAAAGCCTATCCCATTCGTCTGGTGCTGATTCTATTTTAACTCCAAGTTTCTTTTCAAGTTGCCCATAAACCGTTTGAATTTCAGTAGTGTACCCATCATATGTTCGGTCAATAACAAGTTGTACCATATAATCAATACAGTCTTGTTCTGTTAAATCAGATACTTCTAATTGAATGATTTCAGTAATTTTTATAAAAAGTTTTTTTCCTAATTCAATAATATGTTCTTCGGATCTAACTTGTGAGAAATAATATTCACGCCATTCGTCAATATTCTTAGGATGACAATTTCTAATTGATTCAGAGGTTGGCCCAACATTTCTTTTAAAATTAAGTTGAAAACGATTCATTGCACTATTTAAAATCCACTCCTTAGCCATTATATTTTATTTTTTTTGATCGTTGTATTTTGAATGGAGGAAAGCAGCACGTTTATTTCGACAGGTTTAAATATCATTAGTTAAGAGTTTTAAGAATTTATCTTTGTATTTGAACTCAATATTGCTGTCCACTTGCACCAGGCCACTTTTTATAAGGTGTGCATTGATAAAGGTTTTATTCTCTAAATAAAGATAGCAAAGTAAGTTATTTTCATTATCGTACTTAATATTATCGTATTTAAGGTAAACCCTTTTGCCTTTTGTTTTTCCAATTAGGAATTCAGTTGCTTTTCCATTAATTACCGGATCTTCTTTTATACCCAAAAGTTTTATGGTAAGGTCATTGCTCAACCTTATTTTTTCAGGACTAATTACCTCTTTGACAGTAAAAAATTCTTCTCTTTCAGTACTACTCTCCTTGTCAATTTTAGAACCAAACTGTAATTTCTTGGGGTCTAATTTTTTGTCAAGAGTATGTGGATCTTTGAAAATATAAGGCAGTTTCTGAATTTTTTTCTCAAAATCCAAAGTAGTTATCTGTGTTAAAAATTCAAAAGAAGTTCCATGAATATCCTTTTGATTCGTATTTAATTTTTGTGATATTATAGGAATGAAGTCTGGATTAATTTCATATCCAATTGAGTTCCTGCCGAGGTTTTTCGCGGCAAGATTAGTAGTTCCGCTACCGGCAAAAGGATCAAGTACAGTATCTTCAACAAAGGCAAACATTTTAATCAATCGTTTAGGTAATTCCTCTGGGAACATGGCAATATGATTATCTTGTCTTGCACCTGCAAAATTCCAATGCCCTGCGAAATAGGTATTCCATTCTTCGGCAGTCATTTTAGATAATTCTTTATTCACTTTTGACGGTTTCGGACCATCTCCTAATTTTTTGAAGGTTAATACAAATTCATAATCAAGCTTAAGAATTCCGTTTCGGGGATAGGGGTATGAGCCCATCTGTACGCCGCCACCAGTTGTATTGGAAGTAGTTACTTTTCGCCAAATAATTGCACCCATATAATCAAAACCGGCATTCTCGCAGAATTTGATAATTTCTTCTCTAATGGGGATTACTTTATAGCGACCATAATATACAGCACGGGCAAACTGATCTCCAATGTTAACGCAAAGCCTGCAACCATTATGAAGTACCCTGTAACATTCTTCCCAAACCAGATTCAGATTATTAATGTATTCCTCATAGGTATGATGATAGCCGATTTGGGTATCTGTTCCATAATCTTTAAGCTGCCAATAAGGAGGGGAAGTAATAACCAAATGAACTGAATTGTCAGCTAATTCACTCATTTGTCTACTATCGCCATTAATTATTTTGTGATGTGTTTTCAATTGTTTAAATAGATTTGCATCAAATTTAGTAAACTAATTGTTAAGCTAAGGGGATATATACCTAAGGTTTGGTGTATTATCACGGTAATTTTTAGTTGGTATGGTTGTAAAGGGGTGATTAAATAGTCCGTGACATAAAAAAAATATAGAAGGCAATTCCACAGTAACCGGTATTTGGGTGTATACCTGTAAATTTTTCGCCGGGATTACGAGCCACTCCCTAACTTTATCTACGCATCTTTGGGATCACTGTTTACAGGAACTTTAATATTTACTAATGCCAAGAGTTATTTTTCTGCTGCTGCTAAGCTTTGCCGGTTTTTCTGCCCATGCCCAACAACGGATTGACCCGGATGGGATGAATTATTTGGCGAATCCAAAACCCAACACCATCATTTACCACGATTCCATTTTTACGGGTAAAAAACAGTTTGAGCAATTGTTCTACAGAACCCGCAACCAGCGCCTGATCTCTCTTCTTGATAAGCATCAATCCAATAAAGTAGCCGGGCAGCTGTTAGGCGTTGCGGGTACCATTGCTGCTATAATGGGGGTTAGCCGGATAACTTCTTCGCAAAATGAAAAGTCGCTTGGCTGGGTTTTATTAGGGGGAGGTTTTGCAGCAACTATTACAGGTGGGTACCTGTTGCTTATGGGACAAAGAAATCTACAGATGGCTGTAACTTTATTCAATCAACCAGATCATAAAACCGCATTTGGGATTGGGGTTTCTGATAATAGGGCCGGACTGGTCTATAAATTTTGATTATGAGCAGGATTATCATCAGTGTGAAAGAGTTGCACAAACAATATGGCGATTTTGAAGCAGTGAAGGGGATTAGTTTTGACGTGATGGAGGGGGAAATATTTGGACTTCTCGGACCGAATGGCGCAGGTAAGTCAACTACCCTTGAAATTATTGAAACCCTGCGGCAAAAATCCGGAGGAAAGGTACTGGTGGATGGATTTGATCTGGACAAATCTCCTAATGAAATAAAAAAAATCATAGGGGTGCAATTACAAACTTCCGGCTTTTATCCCAGCCTCAACCTGGTAGAGCTCATCACGCTTTTTGCGGGATTGTATAATGAAGAAGTTGATCCGCTACTATTACTGGATAAAGTAAATCTCCGCGATAAGGCGAAAGCCAAATTTAAAGAAATGAGTGGCGGACAGAAACAACGCTTTTCAATAGCGACCACTTTAATTAATCATCCAAAAATTATTTTTCTGGATGAGCCCACTACCGGATTAGATCCACAGGCAAGAAGAAATTTATGGGATTTGATACGGGATATCAGAAGCAAGGGAACAACGGTGATTATCACCACACATTATATGGATGAGGCCGAAGTATTGTGTGATAGGGTAGCTATCATTGATAGTGGAAAAATTATCGCGCTGAATTCTCCCGATAAATTAATTGATGAATTGGTAGCAACCGGTTTTGAAAGACCCAAAGAAGTGAAAAGAGCCAACCTGGAAGATGTATTTATTCAATTAACCGGGCATGCTTTACGGGAGGCATAATTTTAAAGATAATCAATCAATCAATCAATCAATCAATTAATCATGACCATTGATCCACGTTACCCCATCGGCAAGTTTGAGCCACAACCATTTTCGACTGAGCAAAAAGAGAAATGGTTATTTGATATTAAATTCTTACCAGAGGAATTGGAACGTTCTATCGTAAACCTGGATGCCATCCAGATACATAGCCCTTATCGTGAGGGGGGATGGACATTGCAGCAGGTAATACATCATGTGGCGGATAGCCATATGAATGCGTATATACGTTTTAAATTGGGCCTCACAGAAGACAGTCCGACGATAAAGCCTTATGAAGAAAAAAAGTGGGCGCAATTGCCCGATGTTGAGGCGGTGCCTGTCAATGTTTCCTTAACTCTTTTACATGCATTGCACCAGCGTTGGTATCAAACAATAAAGGATCTTACCGATGCTGATTGGAACCGAACGGTTATTCATCCGCAACATGGAAAAGAAATGAGTTTATGGTTTTTGCTGGGCATGTATGCCTGGCATGGCAAACACCATACCTCTCATATTACTTCACTCAGGGACGGTAAGGGTTGGTAATGGCTATTACACAGAAATCAGACGAAATGAATTCAATGAGAGATTTGAAATGGAAGATGCTGTCTTCAGAATATATTTTTGCCGACAGATGGTTTAAGGCGCGTGCTGACCGTTGTGAATTTCCTGATGGCAGAATAATTGACCCTTATTATGTAGTGGAGCTTCCGGATTGGTGTAATATGATTGTAATTACAAAAGAGGAACGGATTATCCTGGTTCGTCAATACCGTTATCCGGTTGATCAAACAACCTATGAATTGCCCGGAGGCATTATAGAAATAAATGAACAGCCTCTTGAAGCCGCTAAAAGAGAAATGGAAGAAGAAACGGGTTATACATCGGATGATATCGAGTTCTTATTACAGACGGCCCCTAATCCGGCTATCAATAATAATACTGCCTATTTTTTTCTTGCCAGGAATGCAGTGCCAACTGTTTCAGAAAATCCGGACCTCTTTGAAGACATTGATGTAGTCTCATTTTCAAGAGAGGAAGTATGGCAATTGCTCAAAGAAAACAAAATACAACATGGTGTACAGGTGGGGCCGTTGTATGAGGCTTTTGTAAAACTGGGCTGGTTGCGATTCGTTTAAAAAAAAGGTAGTTTACCGGTACCTATAAAGCAACTTCTCCCACCAGAAACACACTCCCGCAAACTAAAATCATATCATCTTTATGTGCCTGCATCAGTGCATTTTGTAAGGCAGCATTCACATCACTGAATGCATGTCCGTTTAATCCAAAGCTTTTTGCTTTTAGCTGCAGGCTTTCCGCATCCAATGCCCTCGGTATCTGTGCCTGTGCAAAATAATAAGAGGCTTCTTTGGGCAATAAAGACAGCACCGCATTGATCTCTTTATCTTTTACCATCCCTATAATTATATGCAAGTGATGATAGTCGGAAAGTTCAAGCTGTTTTTTTATTTCTGCCATTCCATCCGCATTATGGCCCACATCAAGTATCACTACCGGATGATGGTGTACAACCTCCCATCTTCCGTGTAAACCGGTCAGGTGTTTTACGCTGGATAATGCTTTCAGAATGTTGTCGTTGTCTGTTCGCCAACCCTGCAAATGCAACTGATGCGCCGCTTCTAAAACAGTAAGCAGGTTTTTGGTTTGATAAATTCCCGGAAGATCAAGCTTGTACTGTTGATGATGGTCCCGTTTGGTATCAGCTACCTCTACGGTTAATTGATCATGTTCATAGTTCCATCCTGCTATATATCTTTTTTCCCCCGCATACAATAGTTTCGATTCATCTTTGCCACCATTCAGGTTCGCGGAAACGGTTTCAAAAACACTACGGATATCATTAGTTACTTCGCCAATCACCACCGGTATTCCTCTTTTTATAATACCCGCTTTTTCAAAAGCGATCTTTTCCAATGTATCACCCAGTATATTCATGTGATCCCATCCGATATTAGTAATGATGCTTAGTTCAGGTGTGATGATATTGGTGCTGTCTAACCGGCCACCCAGTCCTACTTCTATGACTGCGATATCTATCTGCTTTTTCGCGAAATAATCAAAAGCCATGGCAACCGTGATCTCGAAGAAGGAAGGCGCCAACTCATCAATAAGGGGTTGAATTCTTTGGGTAAAATCAATCACATATTGTTCATCACACCATTGGCCATTCACTTTTATTCGTTCCCTGAAATCTTTTAAATGCGGTGAAGTATATAAACCTGTTTTATAGCCCGCTGTTTGCAGAATGGCAGCCAGCATATGGCTGGTAGAACCCTTTCCATTGGTTCCTGCTATATGAATAGATTTAAAGCTATCCTGGGGGTTCCCTAAGGCCTCACATAACTGTATGGTATTGGTAAGGTCTTTTTTATACGCGGAAGCACCCAGGCGACTGAACATGGGCAACTTATTAAAAAGATAGTCGATGGTTTGCTGGTATGTCATAAGCTGTTGCAAAGATGCAACAATAATTAACCGCGAAGTTTGAAATTGAATACCAATGTACCGGTTTGTGCTTCTTCGTTGCCACTGTTTAATTTTAAACCGCGTGCTTTACGCAAGGCAATATTGCGCACCTGTTGGTTGGTGGTGGTGGTACCGTGCTGGTTAACGATTGCCTGGATTACATTTCCGGCTTTGTCAACGGTTATGTCAACGGCTACTTTTGCATTCTCATTAAAATCATCTTCAAAAGAAGGCAGTTTGGTTATTCTTCTGCCATCCAAACCACTTCGGATACTTACACCGCCATTTCCGCCGGTACCACTGGCCGCATTTCCTTTATAACTGTCTGAATTTGGATTCCCATTTGGGTTACCCTGGTCGCCCTTGCCACCTGCTATTCCCTGGTTTTTTGCCCCATTGTAAGAATCGGCCCTGTTACCACTGGATGTGGTGCTGGTTCCACCTTTAAAGAGCGCTTTTGGTTTTGGCGGAGCAGGTATTGGATGGGTTACTGTTGCCGTACTTATTTTTTTAACTGCCGCGGGTGAGCTTATGACGGCTTTGGTAACAGGTTTATTTTTAGCGTTATTTACTGATGGGGCATCGCCATCCGCATATTCATCGGGTTGTATTTTGGGCAGTGGGGTAGTTTCCTGTATTGATTGGGGAGGAGCCGTTTTGCTATCCTCCGTAACAGAAGGATCGCCTGGTATTTGTGGGGCAATATCCCCCATACCTGTTTCACTGTTACCCAGATTCACTTCTATGCCGTCCCCAAAATCCGGAACCGGTATTTGGGGTAATGTCCACTGCAATGAAAAAAAAAGTAAAAACAATGATCCACAGATCACCCCTGTATAAGCGGATGCCTTGATGTTTTTGTCTCTTTCAAAATTCGCTGACATGGATGTGTAATTACTCATATCAAATGTACATTCATTATAACCCATTCACTCAGATGTTGAAAATTACATGCTAATGCATTGGGTAATCCACTTTTGGGGTATAAAGAAAGGTTAAGATTAGTTCCTGAAAAATACGTCATACCCGAATCTCAGTAACGTAGCGCTGATAATGAGCAGGAAAAAAATCCGGATGAATTTGTTCCCTTTCTTAATCGCCAGCCTGGCACCCAGTATGCCACCAAGGCCGTTGCAGATGGCCATTGGAATGGCAATATGCCAGAGAATCGTACCTTTTAACAGAAACAAAACAATTGAGCCAAAATTGGTAGACAGATTGATGATTTTTGCATTGGCACTGGCATGTAAAAAATCAAATCCCAACAAACTGATAAAAGCCAATACTAAAAAGCTACCGGCACCCGGACCGATAAAGCCATCATAAAATCCTATTCCGATACTGATGATTAAAGCATAGCTGATTTCCTGTTGTGCCGAAAGTTTTGTATGGGTATGCTGTCCAAAATTCTTTTTGGTATAGGTATACAGGGCTACTATGATTAATACAAGGAAGATGATGGGTTTCATGTATTGGTTACTCACCAATGTGAGTATTTCTGAACCGGCAAATGCTGCCAGGAATGCAGTCATACACATAATGGATGCCAGTGACCATTTGATCTTTACCTGTTTAACATATTGCCAGGCGGCAAATGCGGTTCCGGTAAACGCGGGAACTTTTAAAGAACCAATTACAGTAGCTACCGGTAACTGGGGTAGTAATATTAGCGCGGCGGGTGTTTGAATAAGTCCGCCACCACCTGCAATGGCATCAACAAATCCGGCGCTGAAAGCAAACAGGCAAAGTAATACAAGTGTGAGGGTATCCATACAATGCTGCAAGATAAGTAGGGAACTAATTAGGCTGATTTGTTTTTGTGCCTGGTATTCGCGAGGATTAAACCGGTGATTACCAGCACGCCACTAATGATATGAATAGTTGAAACCTGTTCTCCTAAAAATAGTACCGCTTCCCAGGTACTGAAGAGGGGGATGAGGTTGCCGAATAAAACCGTTCTTCCCGCACCCAATCTATGTATGGCCAGGTTCCAGCAAAGAAAGGCAATCACAGAAGTACCTGCACCCAGGTAAAGGATGGCGCTAAACAGGGATAGACTCCAATCTGTTGGGCCACTATACAATAATTCAACAAGGTAAAAGGGGAATAGCATCATGGTTCCGGCAGCAAAAATGACAAACAGAAAATTTAGTGAAGAGATCGTTTGTGGTTTTTTTCTAACGAGGATATTATACACGGCAAACGCGAAAGCGCCTGTTAAAACCCAAAGATCACCGGTTGAAAAATGGAAAGAAGCCAGTGCCTGTATGCTTCCTTTTGAGATTAGTACCAGTATGCCAATAATGCAGATAACGATACCTGTTATGCGAAAGGGGCTAAGCTTTTCCTTAAGGAATATCACTGCCATAACAGTAGCGAAAATGGGTGAGGAGGTAGTGCCAATCAGTGCCATATTAATGGCTGTGGTAGAATGCCCCGCTATATAGATGAAGGTATTAAAAAGGGCAATGCCGGTTAGGGCCACCCAGCCCAGGTACCGGATATTTTGAACGATAATTTTTTTTTCGGCTTTACATTTTTGCCAGGCAAAAGGAGCAATGATAAGGGTAGCGGTGAGCCACCTGTAAAAGGCAAGACTAACCGGCCCGATTTGTTTCGTAACGCCTCTTGAAATAATAAAATTACCCGACCATAAAATGGTGGCCAGCACTGCTAATGCGATGCCCAGGTAAATATCTTTTTTTGAGTGGGTAGCATTCATTGGTTGGCTATACATACTTTTCTCCACCTGCAAAATGATGTTCATAATCTCCCTTGATTCTTTCCATTGAGGGGTTGAAATAGCCGAATCGTACTTTGGGAAATTCATCCTGTATCAGTTCCATTAATTGTTTTACACCAAGCCTTTCACCGGTTTCATTTATCCCTATTTTTCCCATATACCAATCGGGGTCTATGTTAAAATTGCGCCATTGTATCATGTTCAAATCCGTATCAATAATCAGCTTTCGCAATGCTTCATATTCTTCTATGCTATCCGTCATGCCGGGGAATACAAAATAATTAATACTCGTCCAACCCCCAAAACCACGAACAACTTTGAGGCTCTCCATAATGTCTTCAAATTGATAATTATTGGGCCGGTAATAAGGTTCGTAAATATGTTTTCTGGCAGAGTTGGTACTAACCCGGATGCTGTTCAAACCGGCCTCGCATAAAGCTTTAACCGCATCGGGTTTGGAGCCATTGGTATTAATATTGATATTCCCTTTATCCGTATGTTTCCTGATCTGAATAATAGATTCCCTGATCGTCTCCCACATCAATAATGGCTCTCCTTCACAACCCTGTCCAAAACTGATGATGGGGAATGGCGCATTCAATAAATGGGGCACTGTAAATTCTACAATTTCTTCGGTGAGGGGTTTAAAAGTAAGCCTGTCCTGCGTTGATACAATCGTTTCTTCTTCCGGCTGAAAAGAAATACAGCCGATGCAATTGGCATTACAGGCTGGTGAAGTGGGAACCGGACATTCCCATCGCCCTAATGCAAAATTCCTGGCTGCCGGACAATTGTAGGTAAGGCAACAATTTTCCATGAGGTGTTTTACCAAACGGTTTTGAGGATAAGCTGCTAAAAGTTGTTGTGTGCCCTTTTTAATTTTTTCGTCATCATATCCAGTGCATTCCTGCCGGATATCTTTTTCTATCCTAACTGCCGGCACATAATTTTTATCATCCAACCAACCTACTGCTGTATAACAGAATAAAGGCAAGGTTGGCGCATCCGGTAATGTTTCATAGGCAGCCAGGTAAAGCCCGGTATGTGCAGGTGGAATAAATGCCGCCACGGCCCATCCCTTTTCACAAAGACGCATATTGCCTGTTTGTACATCTATGCCAATGCCTCTTCTGCCCGGTAATTCATACAGGTTACCTCCTTCAGGTAATTCTATCCATTCTTCATCCGGAACGGGAAAGGCATCCCATCCCGCACGACCGGTAGTATACAAACTGGTATCCTCAAATATATTTCCATTACCATCAGAATACAATAGGTAAGGCGATTGTTGTAAAGCCATATAAAATACATGTAATTAAAAAAAAGAAGCGATCAGCAAAACACTTCCACTTTCCGCTATCTGCGTTATGCGTTCAGCTTACTACGACAAAACTCGTTAAATTCCAGTTCTTCTTTAGCAGAACTTTGCGATTCAATGGCTTTCTGGATGAGTTTATTATTCTTGAAGTCGATCGTTAGTAACCCATCTTTCAAAACCACATTGGCAATTTGCGACCATGAATAAGATTTTTTTGGCAAAGAGTTAATCAGGATGCCTGAATTATCAAAAGCTACTTCCTGTGGAAATTTCACCTGCTTTTCAAGAATCACTCCCAGGAAATAAAGGATGGTTATAATGCCCGGTCCCGACATTACTCCCCAGCCAATAGTAGCCAGCAGCAGCCCGAACCGGTAAAAAGGCATATGCCCTTTTTTTTGCCTGTAATAACAATACACCCACCACCCAAGCATACCTATAATGAGTACTATAAAGAGGTAGTTATAACGGTTGAAATCCTTAAAACCATGGTTGGAAATCGTGTAAGAAAGGGAATAGCCTAAAGTTGCTATAGAAAACATCAGCATCAGGCGGCTGATCAAATCTACGAGCGCATAATCCGGACTTTTAAAAACGATGATATAATCGTATACTTTCATGTTGGGAAAAAAAATTAAGAATGGTTATTTACCAGCAAATTACATAATCGCCACAAAACCCTGGCACCTACATTACTGTCCCAATCGTTTTGTCCAACACCAATTTCAACCAGGTCGAAACCCAGCAGTTCGCGTCCGCTGCCACTGATTCTTTTAATGAGATAACAGATCTCTTCTATTTCAAAACCACCCGGAACCGGTGTACCTGTATTGGGGCAAAGCTTCCTGTCTAAACCGTCAATATCAAAACTGATATATACTTTATTTGGCAACTTATTTACGATTTCATCGGTAATATGTTTCCAGGTTTCACCTTCATATTTTCTTTCCCTGATTTCTTTATCAAAATAGGTGATTACCCTGTAATTACTATTGCAAACCAGGTTCCATTCTTCTTCGCTGTAATCCCTGACACCTACCTGCACCAGTTTTTCCAGCGCCGGTATCTCGTTTAAGGCATTATACATAACAGAAGCATGCGAATAGGTAAAGTATTCATAGCTTTTTCGAAGGTCGCAGTGTGCATCTATCTGTAAAACCCCAAAAGCGCCATGCTTTTCACCAAGCGCCTTCATATAACCAAGTGAAGTGCTATGATCGCCACCTAAAAGTCCTACGAGTTTATCTCTATCCAATAATTCTTTGCACTGTTCATAAACCCATTGGTTAAGTTTTGCGCTGCCTTCGTTTATTTCTTTAAGGCTTTTGCACATGAATTTGTTCTTTTCCACGGGTTCTCCTTTCGAAATATAATCGATATACAGCTCTGCTTCTTTGCGCAGGTAATCACTTTTCATCAAAATCCGCTTGTCAATCTCTCTCATAAAGAAGCCCTGTTTCCAGCCTTCTTTACCGTCAGTATCCAGTATATCTACCTGCTTGCTTGATTTGTATACGTGTTCTGCTGCCCTTGAGGTACTGGCGCCATAACTAACGGTTACCTCCCAGGGTACCGGAAGAATAACTAAACGGGCCTCATCCTCTGTAAAGGGTAAACCGAAGATGTTGTTATTGGGATTGCCCACGGCATTGTGGTCGAACTTAGATAGATCTGGCATGGTGATTGCTTGAAGTTGCAACGGGCGCAAATTTAAATGAAAGTTTGGAGTTTGTGGATTGAAGTTTATAAAACCTTGTTACTAAGTTGATAAACTTCTCCTAAAATGTTGTTTTTGGGCTACTTTTGCATTGAAAAATGTATAAAATGAAGAAGTCGCATATTATTATTCTTGTTTGTATCGCTGCTGCCATTGTGGTATTGATTAGTTATACCGGCGATCTTACCACTTATGAAACCATTGCCTCTGCCAGGCAAAAAGAAGGCAGATTTGTGAACCTGATCGTAAAAATGGATAAACAACACCCGCTGGAATATGATGCCGTAAAAAATCCCAATTACCTCAGTTTTACCGCTATAGACTCTCTCGGAAATAATATTAAAGTGGTATATCACAACAATAAACCTACCGATATGGAAAAAAGTGAGCGGCTGGTATTAAAGGGCAGGGTTCAGGGAGATCATTTTGAATGTAAAGATATTTTATTGAAATGCCCCTCTAAATACAAAGATGATCCTAAGGCTCAAAAGAACAACTTACAGAACTCTTAATCATGGTGGCTTTCTTTGCACCAGTACTCATTATCCGGCATTTGAATACAATCAATTGAAATAAGTCTACATGAATTATATTGGGGAACATTTACTTCCGGGACAAATAGGCCATTTTTTTGCCATCCTTTCTTTATTGGCTTCCCTGCTGGCAACCATCGCGTATATACAGGCCGGCCGGGTAAAAGAATTATCCGATAAATCATCCTGGATACGCCTGGCACGTTGGGCCTTCCTGGTAGAAACCATCAGTGTGGTTGCTGTATTTGCCACTTTGTATTATATTATTTCGCAACACCTCTTCGAATACAAATATGCTTACACCCATAGCGATAAAAGCCTTCAGGTAGAATACCTTTTTGCCTGTTTCTGGGAAGGACAGGAGGGTAGTTTTATGTTGTGGAGTTTCTGGCATTGTGTGCTGGGCTGGATATTGATCTGGAAGTCGAAAGACTGGGAAGCAGGGGTGATGAGTGTGATTAGTTTTGCCCAATTCTGCCTGGCTACTATGTTGCTGGGGATCTATTTTTTTAATACCAAAATTGGAAGCAGTCCTTTTATTTTATCCCGTACCGAAGGATTTTTTGATATGGCTCCTATGTTCAAGGATTTAACTACCGGGGGTTTACGGTTAGATTATCTTACTTTAATTAAAGATGGTTCCGGGCTGAATACTTTGTTGCAGAATTACTGGATGGTAATACACCCACCCATCTTGTTTTTAGGGTTTGCTTCTACTATTGTGCCTTTTGCCTATGCCATAACAGGGTTGGTACGAAAAGATCATAGCTGGATAAAACCGGCTTTGCCCTGGGCTTCATTTTCGGCTGCCGTTCTGGGTGCCGGTGTAATGATGGGTGCAGCCTGGGCCTACGAAAGTTTGTCTTTTGGCGGCTATTGGGCATGGGATCCCGTTGAGAATGCTTCGCTGGTACCCTGGCTAACTTTGGTAGCAGGTTTGCATGTAAACCTGATCTACCGGAATACCGGATATTCACTGAGGCCAACTTATTTTTTTTATATTATCACTTTTTCACTGATACTATACTCTACCTTCTTAACCAGGAGCGGAATACTGGGCGATACTTCCGTGCATGCATTTACCGATCTGGGAATGAATGTTCAGTTATTATTATTCCTGTTGGTATTTTTTCTGCCGGCTTTGTTTTTGTTTTTCTGGAATTATAAAAAAATACCCAGTATACAGAAAGAGGAGAGTACCTATAGCCGTGAGTTCTGGATGTTTATAGGATCATTGGTTCTTTTTTTAGCAGGTATCGTAATCATTGCCAAAACCTCTACACCGGTTATTAATAAATTATTCGGAACTAATATCGCGCCACCGGAAGATGCTGAGTTTTCTTATAACCAGATACAGATTTTTGTAGCGATTATTATCGGCTTATTAACGGCGCTCACCCAATATTTCAAATATAAAGATACCCCAAAGGCTTTCTTTGGAAAAAAGATATGGATACCCACCCTGGTTGCTGTTTTAATCAGTGTTAGTATCAGTATGTTTGGTCATGTCCGGTATGATAAAATGGGAGCGGGTTTCCTGTTTGCCATACATATTGCCATTTTCGCCGCGGTATATTCCGTAGTGGCCAATATTGCTTATATCTGGTTGGGCCTGAAAGGAAAAATTAAAGCTGCAGGAGCCTCAGTGGCCCATATTGGATTTGGGCTGGTATTGGTAGGTATTTTGATCTCATCCAGTAAAAAAGAAGTCCTGAGTTGGAACACAACCGGCATTAGTCCATTGCAGGCAGATGCCGGAGAAAAGGGCAATCCCACAGGCGACCCCGCAGAGAATATCACTTTGTTCAAAGCGCTCCCTACAGATATGGGAAAGTTTATGGTAACTTATGTAAAAGATACCCTGAACCCCAAGGATCGGAAAAGGTATTTTGAAATTGATTTTAAAGCGAAGGATGGCAGCAAAGGTTTCAAACTGTATCCTGATGTAATTAAGCAAAACAAAGGCGGGGAGGGGTTTTCAGCCAATCCGGCTGCACGTCATTACTGGTACAAAGATATTTTTGTGTATATAACCTCCTTCCAGGAAAATGATCATGAAGACACCACCAGTTTTAGGAACAGAGAGGTTAAGGCGGGAGATACCCTGTTTTATGGTAATGGATTGATTGTATTGAATAAAGTATCTGTAAATCCGGTAGCATTAAAAAGTAAATACAGGGATGATGAAACTGCCTTGTTCCTTGATATGACTGTGATTTCCAGAGATGGCCGCCGTTACCCGGTAAATCCGGGTATCGCGCTGAAAGGGATGGATATTAGAATAATCACTGATACGGTTCAATCACAAAGCCTGGTATTGAAATTTAATAAAGTGCTGGATCAGGAGAAAGGCATACTGGAACTGGGTATTAAAGAAAGTTCAGCCATTACCAACCTGGTAACGCTGAAAGTATATGAGTTTCCAATGATCAATATTCTTTGGCTGGGGGTGCTTGTTATGGTCATTGGTTTTGTTATGTCTGTTATTCAGCGTATCAAACCCTTAAAAAGAGGTGGGTTGAAGGTATCTTAACAATTGATAGGGTTACTTTTTTGGCCGTACAGCATTAATAGGGAAAGAACTGTCTAACTAATCATTCACTTGAAAAGGGTTTATAAACATATCATCTTATCTCTTTGCCTGCTGGGCCCTGTTTTGGTTTCGACCAAAACAAAGGCTCAGGTACATGGAATATATGATACACTGAAGGTATTCGCGTATGTTAGTCCGGAAGGTGATACCATTCCCTCCAGTAACCTGCCGCCTGTGCTGGTGAATGGCAGGCTCACCAGGCAGTGGAGGAATTACTGGGCCGACTGGACAAGGCTACGCAATGCTGTGTATGTTACGTATCCCTATGCAAAAGCGGCCAGCCGTATTATGAATGAGATCAATACAAAACTGGTAAATGTTTCGGACCGGAAAGAAAGAAAAATTATCATTAAATCCCGTGAGAAGGAGTTAAAAAAAGAATTCACGGATAAGCTTACCAAATTATCTGTTTACCAGGGAAAGGTATTGATGAAGCTGATTAACAGGGAAACAGGAAACAATTGTTACGAAATCATTGATGAATACAAAGGCTTTATCAGCGCTGCTTTCTGGCAAGCTGTTGCCGTGGTATTTGGGAGCAATCTTAAACAGGGGTATGATCCCCGGGAAAAGGATATTGATATGGAAAAGATTGTAAGGGATGTAGAAAAAATGTATGGCTACTACCGAAACGGTTAAATATATTTCTGTAATATTTCCTTGAAGTGATTTCTCTGTATCATTTTTGCCCCTAAGCTTTCCAGGTGTGCCGTGTAAACCTGGCAATCCACCAAAAACACATCTTCCTTTATTAATTCTTTTACTAATTGTGTGAATGCAAATTTACTGGCATTGTTGTGGAGGCTAAACATGCTTTCGCCAAAAAATAGTTTGCCCATCTTTATGCCGTATAATCCACCCGCCAGTTCACCATCAAGCCAGGCTTCGGCGCTATGGGCAAATCCCAGTTTATGCAATTCAATAAAAGCCCATTCCAGTTCGTCTGTTATCCAGGTACCTTCCTGACCCTTTCGTTGCAATTTTTTACAGGAACGGATTACTTCAGCAAATGAGGTATCGGTTGTAAAATCAAATATTCCTTTTTTGATCACGGCTTCCATGCTTTTGCTAATTTTCAGTTCTCCGGGATACAAAACAAAACGGGGATCCGGGCACCACCACAAAGGTGTATCCCCCTCATACCAGGGGAAAATGCCTCTTTTGTAGGCGAGTAATAGCCGGTCAACTGAAATGTCACCACCCATCGCAAGAAGACCATCTTCATTTGCTTCCTCTACCGGTGGAAACCATAGGGATTGATCCAAAGCATAAACGGGCATGCTCAAATTTAGTCAGAAAGTCTGAGAATCAAAAAGTCAAATAACTTTTTAAAAACAAACTCCCTCATTCTATCATTCGATGGTGGCCCCAATTCCTCTATTTGTAATTCCATCACACATGGTCTTCAGCTTTTCGTATTCCCCTTTTTTTACGGCGTATTTTCCTTTGCTATGAATGAACATGGCACATTGTTCAGCCTGCTCCGTAGTGTGTCCGCAAATTTTTATCAGTGTTTCGATTACCCACTCAAAGGTATTCACCTCATCGTTCCATACGATCAGGCTATAAGAAGGGGTGATTTCGGTAACCACATCCTGTTCCACCTCTTTCCAGGGATTGGCGGCTTCATTGAAAAGGTGCTTCCTCATGCCTGCAAAGTTATGACAGGAAAGGGCAGAATAAAAAGGGTTTCAGATGAATGTGATGCTTGATTAGTAAGTGGGAGGGGAGGGTAAGTGTTCGAAACGCGGGTAGCATCCCTGTATGGAAGAAAAAAATAGATAAATATTACTTAACTACCTGAGTATAATTTTATTAGTTATCGAAATTAATAAAATACATATCTATATCGCCAACATTCTTTGCATGAATTTTTCCTCTGTGAGAACATTGATATTGATCTTTTATCAATTCATAGGTTGATGAGGAAATATTTACTTTACCGGGTTCTCCATTACTTTCCATACGGCTGGCAATGTTTACGGTACTCCCCCAAATGTCGTAGGCATACTTCTTTTTACCAACGACACCTGCCACGATTGGTCCAACATGAATGCCAATTCTCAACTCCCAGGAGGCTAATCCATATTCATTTCTATTTGAATTATATTCTTTTATCCATACCTGCATTTCCAAACTGGCTTTAACCATATTTAAAACATGATCTTCTGTTTCTATTGGAATGCCGCCTGCACACATATAAGCATCCCCTATGGTTTTTATTTTCTCTAAACTGTATTTATCCACGATATTATCAAAAGCGATAAAACAGGTATTTAATTGTTCAACCAATTCTTCAGGGGTCATCTTTTCCGCATGACTGGTAAAGCCCTTAAAATCGCTGAACAAAACCGAAACTTTATCATAATGCTTGGGTGAGGCATAGCCGGTTGTTTGTAATTCTTTTGCGATTTCCGACGGAAGAATATTTAATAATAAGCCTTCAATTTCTTCTTTTTGTTTATCTAATATTACATTCGTTTTTACTTTTCGTAAATAGCTACGATAAGTAATAACGGCAATGATTAAAACAAGAAACAACCCAACTAAAAATGCATACTTGGCAAACTTCTGACGCTTTAAATCTGCTTTCTGCAATGCAGAGTATACGGTAAGTAAATTAATTTCTCCTTGTTTTTTTTGTATATCAAAATCAAATTGAAGCCTGCCTAATTTTTTATCGGTTTCGGTATTATATAAAGTGTCTTTAATGCCAGAAAATTTTGATTGGTATGCAAATGCATTCTTAAAATCGTTCAGTTTGTTGTATACATGCGAAAAATTTTCGTAAGCATTCTTTAATTCAATAGAAAAATTATACTGCAATGAGATGTTTTCTGCTCTTTTTAAATAAGCTAACGCGGTTCTATAATCACCTTTCTTACTATGCGTTTTAGCCAACCCCAGTAATGACTGAACAATATCTAAGTTGCCATTGAGTTTTTCGGCTATGGCTAATGCCTTGTTATGATAAGAAATGGCTAAAACATAATTCCCTTGTCGGTTGTAAACCTTTCCAATCGCGTTGTAAGGGTAAGGACTGTTTTCAGAATTATTAAACGCGTTTACCGATTTATTAAAATAGAATAGCGCTGATTTATCATTATTTCCTTCATAATAAATCTCACCAAGGTTAACGGCAGTTGTGCCAATGGCTTCTTTGTCGTTTAGCTCCTCACTGAGTGGCAGGGCTTTTAAAAAATATACGAGGGCTTTATCGTGTGTGGCAGGTTTATTAAAATAAACACCGCCAATATTATTCATCGCCGTTAGTATGCGAAGTTTATCTTTTGTTTTTTCGGCCAGTTTTAACGATTCTAAATAATTTCCCAATGCATTAACATCATCACCCTGGTTAAAATAAATGCCTCCGATATTATTTAAAATATTCGCTTCACCTACTTCGTCCTTAATTGATTTGAAAATTTTTAAGGATTGTTTCCAATTATCTAAAGCTTCAATATATTTTCCCTGGTAATAATAGGCAATCCCTTTATTTTTGAAAGCCAGGGCAACCCCTTCATAAAACTGAACAGACTCTGCCATCGTTTTTGCCTGCTCGGCATATAAAATGGCTTTTTCCGGGTCTTCACTAAAATTGCTTTTACTTAATTGTAATAACCGGTTTACTTTGGCCGTATCGGCGCTTGTAAATGTTTTAACCTTTTCCTGTGTGAAAACAGTTACGGAATTGCAAAATAAAAGAAAACAGAAAATGGGTTTATTCCACATTGTTTAAAAAAATTATAACCTAACTTTTAAAAACCAAAGAGGCCGGAGCCTCTTTGGTTTTTATAGCTTAATGAATCGTAAAATCTCCGAACCCTTATCACCAATTATTTTTACAAAATGAACGCCTCTTTGTATTTTTGAAATATCTATTTCTACCGCATTTTTAGAAATAAACCGGGCATTGATAACCGGTTGAATTTTACCATTTGCCTCCATCAACATAATTTGGCTGGTTGATTTTATTTCATTGACGGTTTCAACAATTATTTTGTTGGATGCAGGGTTGGGATAAATGGTTGATGTAGTGATTGTTTTATTTTCCTCTGGTGTAGCTGATATAGCCTTATTGTTAATAAATTCAGCCGCAGTAACAGGACTTACAATAGTTAAGGTACCATTATTTGTAATTATATTATACTTGCTATCCGTGGTTCCTGTAACGGTAACTGTTATTGGGTAAGTACCAGCTGTTGAGGCTTGTGTTGAAGTGGTAGTTAAAGTAATAGAGGCCCCCACTCCCTGAACAATTACTACTGCAATAGCGGTATTTGGGTCATTTACCGCAACTCCAGTTCCATGGTCAAAGCAATTGTATTCCCAACTTGCCGTTTGACTTAGATAATATACGCCAGGAGTAGTTGGCGCATTGAATGTTTTATTTAAAACTCCCGAACCATATCCTGCATTATGACATTCTGAAAATACGCCTATCATGCCGATATAATGTTGTGTTATACAACCAGGGCAATATAAGTAACCCCCTGAATTATAATCAATCCTACTGTACCAGTTCGCGTATAAAGTTACCTGAGCGCCAGGTTGAACAAATAGCACGTTACCTCCCGCATTTAAGGAAACATTTGAGTAAGTGGAAACCCTGCCTAACTGTTCAATTGATATAGGACTTGCAGGAGTATTAAAAGAAATGGTATTTAATACATCTCCCGGAACCAAGCCATTGGTAATAGCAGTTAATGGGGGATTCGGATTTCCCTGAACTTTTGTTTTATTTTCCGCGGTAATCGTTAAGTTTATTTTAGAAACCGTTAAGGTTCCATTATTTAGGATAACATTATAATTTCCATCTGTACAGCCTGTAATTGTAATTGTAATTGGGTAAACTCCCACTGTTGAAGTTTGTGTGGCAGTTGTACTTAAAGTGAAGGTTGTGGCTACAAAAGCTGGAAGACAAAGATTAGTTTCATTGTCGCCATTTACAAAGCCTGTATATGTCGCTGTTAATAACGGGTTTACATCCCCATATATTTTTGTTTTATTATCCGCCGTTACAATTAAATCCTTTTTATTATGAACAATGCTTCCATTCTCAACGGTTAAAATATAGTTTGCCGGTGTGGCTGGATCTGCCACTATAATATCATCAGTACCCAAGTCTCCAACTATAAAGTCTGGAGTAGGCGGTACTAATAATTGCAGGTTATTTTCAATAGTATAACGGCCATAACCAATAGATTGCGGTGATACAATGGTTCCGGTAACGGCATCTTTTATCAGATAAGCTGGTGTGCCGGTTAAAACAGTTGCTTCATTATCGGCATATTGAAATCCGGTAATCGTTTGGCTTGGAGTAATTATAGTGCCATCACCATAAGTAGCTGTGATATTTGGAGACTGAATGGTTAAATTAGCAGGTGTAATTGTTAAATCACCCACACCATAACTCATTTCATAATTTTCTGCAAGTAAAGCGCCCGGAACAATAAAATGTGAACCAACATGCAACCCTGTAACCATTACCACTGATTTATAATCTGTAATATTCGGATTGGGTAGGCTCAAATCTGCTTCAAAATCTTTCTCATCAATAATAACGGCTATATTATTATTACTTGGTTCAGCATCCGTTCCTGCCGAAGAGGTTGCGTTTACAATTACAGATCCATTAACCAATGCCCTGCTATTTGACAAAGGCTCTCCATTAACTAAAGCCCTGCTGTTAACCAAGGCCCTGCTGTTAACCAAGGCCCTGCTGTTAACCAAAGCCCTGCTGTTTACGAGAGCCCTGCTGCTTGTTAAGGTAGATGTTTCAGGATTGGTCTTGTAGCCAAAAATTAAGGCTGTAGGAATGTCAATAATATTTGATGTTTCAGTAACTAAGGGGCCTCCGTTTACTAAAGCCCTGCTGTTTACCAGCGCCCTGCTATTAACCAAAGCCCTGCTGCTAACCAATATACTCATATTAGTTAAATCAGTATTTACCAAAGCCCTGCTATTTACCAGCGCCCTGCTATTTACCAATGCCCTGGAATCTGTTAAGGCAATTGCGTTTGGTTCTAAAGTGGATTGATAATTCAATTGAATGGCGTTTGTTAAATCCGCTCTTTCCGTTGCTGATAAATTAGCGGTGGCATCTAATTCATAATCAAACTGAACATTAGCCACTTTAGCGCCATACACCAATGTTTTGCTTCGAGGCGTAATTTTTAAAGGGAGTTTATGAATGGCTAATAACCCATTAACAAATTCATAATTATACAGTTCTAATAACGATACATCGCTTGCTGATAAATTATTTTGATCAAAAGGAGATACTGGTTGAATAAAATATTGTCCAACATTACTTAAACTGTTTACCGGCGTATTGAATTGTAAATGATCCAGCTTTAAATCAGTCAGTGTCAATCCCGATGTAGCCAATGGTTGATCATTAACAAGAACAGTATAGGTAAATGCAGGTAAAACTTCTCCATACTTCTTGGCTTTATTTTCTGCGATTATCTTAATATCCTTTTTGGGAATATCGAAGAATTTAAGGGCTTCGGAAGTGCCGCCGTCTAATGCACTGCTACTGATCGCTAAAGTTGACAATTGAATAGACGGATTTCCCCCTATATAACCGGGAATGATTGCAGAAGCTGAAAATTCATCAGTTACCGTAGTGGGTATTTCAGTTCCTCTAAATAATATTTTTGTTTCGGGAGAAAGGTTTTCCCCATTTACTTTTAAAGTAGATCCGGCAACAAATAAAGCATTGTTTACAGATTCCAATGAAACGATTTTTGGTTTTGGTTTTGCAAATGTTTTTAATAGGGCATCTGCCTGAATCAGTCCGGATCCTGATTTTTCATCTAACCCGGAAATTTCCATGTCTATGGCAGTACCCTGGATGATAGATTTTATTTGTCCTGGGGTTAACTGTTCATTGGAAAACTTCTGTTTAGCTTCAATTAATAAAGCTGCCGCGGCAGCTACGTGCGGCGCCGCTGCAGATGTTCCAAAGAAATTAGGAAAAGCGTCTCCATCAATATTTTTACCTCCCATGTTAACAGTTGTATTATTAATGAGAGCATAATTTAGTGATACATTAAAATTTATTTTGTATCTTTATGAGATGATAATGATAAAAAAGCGAGGCAGCAAAGACAGCCAGGAAACAAAAAGGAAGTTGGCGGTAGATTT
>Ga0265292_1000227_pt1 | contig 96863 bp, 107 predicted proteins | sample Munlanlewell296A_FD_189080 | JGI IMG/M metagenome (GOLD analysis project Ga0265292, IMG submission 189080) | Leachate microbial communities from a municipal landfill in Southern Ontario, Canada - Leachate well 296A | ecosystem: Engineered > Solid waste > Landfill > Unclassified | place: Canada...
GTCTGCGTCACCGCAGCGGTATGGCTGCAACGATTTTTATTTATTAAATATTTTAAGGATTTTTTATATGTCAACAAAAGTAACATTTTTACACCACCAGAGTGTGCCCATGGAATTTCACAAACCAGTGATTGTTCAAGCTCTGCCACTCAAACCAATCTCAGAAAGACTCGAAGCTATCCAAGCCGCCGGTTTTAATACCTTCCTCTTGGATACCTCAACCATCTTTCTGGATATGCTGACTGACAGCGGAGTCAACGCCATGAGCAACAACCAATTAGCTGCCATGATGCAGGCTGACGAAGCTTACGCGGGATCGCAAAGTTTTAAGCGGCTAGAAAAGGCTCTCCATGAGTTTTTTGGGAAACGCTTAATTTTGCCGGTTCATCAGGGTAGAGCAGCGGAACATATTTTGGCTGAAGCTTTCATCAAACCAGGCGATATTGTGCCAATGAACTTTCATTTCACCACTACTAGAGCTCACATTGAGCGCAAAGGTGGCGAAGTGAAAGAATTAATTGTCGATGCGGTTTTTGATCTTGAATCTGATGTGCCGTTTAAAGGCAACCTGGATCCAGCCAAACTCGAGGCATTAATTGCTGAAGTGGGGAGAGCCAAAATTCCCTTCATCAGAATGGAGGTAACCACTAATTTAACTGGCGGCCAACCGGTTTCATTAGCCAATTTAAGGCAGGTTCAAGCCATTGCTAAAAAGCACCAGATTATGTTGGTACTAGACGCTTGTTTAATTGCTGAGAATGCTTGGTTTATTAAACAGCGGGAACCAGAATTCGCCCAAAATTCCCTGGCCGAAATTATTAATCAAATGGCAGACTTAGCTGATATTATCTACTTTTCTGGCCGAAAACTCGGTGGGGCTCGGGGCGGCGGGATTGTCACAAATCGCCAAGATCTGTTTGACGCCATGAAGGACATGGTGCCACTTTTTGAGGGTTTCTTCACTTACGGTGGCATGTCCACCAGAGAGATTGAGGCTTTGGCTGTGGGATTAAAAGAATTTACCGACGAAACTGTGGTCTGCCAAATGCCAGAGTTTATTGCTTGGACAGTCGATCAACTCCACGCCGCCGGGCTGCCAGTCGTCACTCCAGCCGGTGCCCTCGGCCTTCACTTGGATGCTAAAACTTTTTTAGCCCATGTGCCCCAAACTGAATACCCAGCCGGCGCCTTGGCCGCAGCGCTATTTCTAGTCGCTGGCATCAGAAGTATGGAGCGTGGCACCATCTCCACGGATAGAGATCCTAAGACTGGCGAGGAAATCTTAGCAGAGCTAGAATTAGTCAGATTGGCCATGCCACGACGAGTTTTCAGCTTGTCTCAAACCACATTCTTAGTCGATCGGCTAGAGTGGCTGTTCGAGCATCGGAAACTGATTGGTGGACTTAAGTTCGTTGATGAACCAAAAGTCTTGAGATTTTTTGGTGGCCGCCTAGCCCCAACCACCAATTGGCCAACTAAATTGATGAAGCAATTTAGAAAGGATTTTGGCGACAGTCTCTAGACTCAAGCAAATAAGCCCCGGATGGAGTAGCGCCGGTTGCCTCATCCGGGACCTTGGGTAACTTATCAAGTATCATGATTTGTATTTTTTAAAATCACTGACATAATCGACATTAATTAAACTCATTTTTATGATTGAACTTAACACCAACCCCCAAGTAATTTCAGAAATTATGACTCGAGGTGTAGCCACTGTTTTGCCCTCAGCAGCGGGGCTAACTAAACTCATGGCTGAGCGACCAATCAAATTATTTCTGGGAATTGATCCCACTGGAGCTTTTTTACACTTAGGACATATGGTCGCCCTGCGTAAACTCCGCCAATTTGCCGACGCCGGTCATCAAGTAGTTTTGTTAATTGGCAATGCTACCGTCAAAATTGGTGATCCCACTGGCAGAGATAGTGCTAGACCAGTTTTAACCGAGACCGAGATTGAAGCTAACTTTGCTTCCTGGAAAGCTCAAGCTGCCAAAGTTTTAGATTTTACTAAAATCGAAATTGTTCGCAATGGTGACTGGCTAGATGCGCTTAAATTTGATGATCTGGTTAAGCTGATGGCTAAAACTACAGTTCAACAATTAATTGAACGAGATATGTTCCAAGATAGACTTAAGAACGGTTTGCCTATTTTTGGTCACGAAATTTTATATCCTTTACTTCAAGGTTATGACAGCGTCGCCATGAACGTGGATTTAGAAATTGGTGGCACAGACCAAACTTTCAACATGTTGATGGGGCGGCAACTTCAAGAAGTTTATAACCACCACGAAAAATGGGTCTTAACCACCCCGATCATTAATGGCTTGGATGGTAGAAAAATGAGTAAAAGTTTCCATAACTTCGTGGCCTTAACAGAGCCAGCCATAGACATGTACGCCAAACTCATGCAAGTTGCTGATGAGCAAATAATTGAATATTTTCAACTCTTAACTGATTTGTCTTTAATAGAAATTTCCACCATTGAAGCTCAAATTAAATCTGGCGCTAATCCAATGGAATTTAAAAAACAGCTGGCATTAAGCATCACTAGCCAACTCCATGATCCTGAAACCGCAAGTGAGGCGGCGGAACATTTCAAGACAGTAATTCAAGACAGAGCTATTCCTTCAGACCTAGCCACATTCTCGGCTACTAAACCAGAAATAACCGTTCTAGAAGCCATTAAATTAGGGGCGCCTGAGTTTTCTAACTCCGAAGTACGTCGGCTTTTGGACCAAAATAGCGTTAGCCTATTTCAATCTCAAACTGATGCCGGCACAAAACTGCTTGACCCCAATCAACTTCTAAAGTTGACTCAGTCTGTGATTTTAAAAGTTGGCAAAAAACGCTGGTTCAAAGTTATTGCTTAAGTCAAAAAAATATTCTTTTAAACTTTTAAAAAATAATTTTATGAACAAAAAACAACGTCAGTTAGGACTCAAAATCTTTGCCATCTTAACCATAATTGGCTTAATCATTGGCAGTTTAGGCTCAGCGCTATTAAGTTTTTAGGTTTTATCAAACATGGCTACTGGTCTAACTTCTTACCACCCGTCAAACTTGCTGACGGTGGTTAAAGGTGTTGGTCCAGCAGTTGCAGCAGCTCTAGCAGAGCGCGGGCTAAACACTGTTCAAGATTTGTTGCTTTGTTTGCCTCTCAGGTATGAAGACAGATCCCAAATTGTTCAAATTGCTGCCGCGCCACTAGACGAACCAGTTACCATCATTGCCACGGTCAAAAAGTTCAGTCAATTTTTTAGATCAGGTAGAACCATGAGTACGGCTGTAATCACCGATGACTCTGGCAGCTTAACTTGCTTTTGGTTTAATAATCCATATTTGCGGGCCAAGTTAATCCCCGGAACTCAACTTTGCTTTGCCGGAAAAATTAGTCTCAATCCTAAAACTCACCAGCCAGTTTTGACCCAAGCTGTAGTCGAAAGTCTCAGTGCTGAAACCATCCACACTGGCAGAATCGTGCCGCTATATTCCCAAACCTTAGCTTTAAAACAAGGCAGCGTCAGGCGAATTTTAAAAGAAATTTTGGACCATTTAGCCCCCTGGAAAAATCTCCAAGTTGCAACCCCTCTCGAAGCTCAATCAGTTGATTTAAAAACTGAAATTGATTTAGCCAAAATTTTTGCCACCCTACATTTTCCAGACTCTGCCGAAGCCGTCATTGAGGCGAGAGAAAGACTGGCGCTGGAGGAACTTTTGGGTGTGATTGAGCAAGCGACTCAACTTAAAACTTATTGGTCCAGTTTAGTTGCGCCAGCCCAGTTAAAACTTGATTTAACTGCCAAAAATCTTATTCCAGCATCAATTCCATTCACTTTAACGGCCGATCAAAATCAAGCGATTTTGGAAATTTTGACAGATCTGAATAAAACCCAACCAATGAATCGACTCCTGATGGGAGATGTTGGCTCAGGTAAAACAGTCGTGGCTGGGATTGCGGCTTATTGGCTAATTCAGGCTGGGCACAATGCAGCCCTAGTTGCCCCAACTCAAATTTTAGCAGAGCAGCATTTACAGACCCTGCAAAAAATTCTGCCAGCCTTACCAGTCACATTAGTTACCAGCGCCACCTCGGCCAAATTAAAAATTTCTAATCAGGCTCAACTATTTATTGGCACTCATGCCATCTTAAATCAATTAGAGAAACTTCAGCCGGCTTTAATAATCTATGACGAACAACATCGATTTGGAGTTAAACATAGATCTCCAGGATGGGGTGGACCAACTGATTTAGCTATTAAAAGCCAACCGCATCTTCTGACTATGTCAGCCACACCAATTCCAAGATCACTGATGCTGTCACTGTTTGGTCATTTAAATCTCAGCACCCTCAGCCAGCCACCTCATACCAAACTCCCCACTAAAACTTGGCTAGTCCCAAAGTCAAAAAAAACAGCTGCTTTAACCTGGATTAAAGCCCAACTAACCTCTGGTTCTCAAATAGAGCAGGGTCTATATGTTTGTCCGTTTATCAACCCTTCGGAAACTGCTGGTTTTGAGAATATAGCCGCGGCCACAGAAACTTTCGAAGAAATCAAAAAATTTTATAAACCAGATCCAAGTTTTAAAGTTGCCCTCCTTCACGGCGGTTTAAAACCTAAAGTTAAAGCTGAAATCATCGCTGATTTGTTTGCCAAAAAAATCCAACTCTTAGTTACAACACCAATTGTCGAGGTCGGAGTTGACCTGCCAGCTGCCAAACTCATCGTCATTGAAGCCGCTGAAAGATTTGGCCTAGCTAGTCTCCATCAGTTGAGAGGCAGAGTGGGTAGAGCAGGGCAAGCCAGCTTTTGTCTCTTGTTTACACCGGCTAAATCTGGTCCAGCCAAAGAACGACTAGAGCTATTTTGCCAGGAACATAATGGCTTGAAACTGGCTGAGCTTGACCTCAATCGGCGGGGTGCTGGCGACCTGTTTGGCACCAGCCAATCTGGCTTTGATCAACTTAAATTTGCTAGTTGGACAAACCTAACTTTGATTTCACAGGCGAGAAAAATTCATCAATTAATCACTACAAAAAAAATTTCCTGGCAACCTATTTTCGCTCATCAACCTAAAACTGGCCAAGTTAGCCAAAATTAAACCCAATTTATTGCTCGGTTTTCTTGATGCAGTTGCCTTGGGTTCAACATCTGTTATATGATGAATTCATGACCAGAAAAATCCTTCGTAATTTGGTAACTTCCAGTCAAGCCGGTCAAGCTGGGCTAATGGTAGTCCTCATGGCTGTAGTAGTTTTAACCATCGGCTTATCACTTTTAGTTAGAACCACAAGGCAAGTAGATATTACCAGTCAACAAGAAGAATCAACTCGAATTTTTAACGCAGCTGAAACTGGGATAGAAAAAGCCCTAGCAGAGGTTTTTAATGCTGAACAAGCAAATCTTCAGTTTACCGACATAAATCAAGATTTAGCTTTAGACAACAACAACGCTTCTGTGAATCTCAAAGTCGCTCAACAAAAAAAACTTGAGACCTATTTAGATCAGGGTTCAACGGCTGAACTAAAACTTACCACCACTGATCCGGTGACAATTCATTGGTCAAAAGCCAGTTGCAGCAATAATCCCGCTGCCCTAATTATTTCGATTCAAAATACCAACCCCGGAACTGGCGCAGAAACATCCAGGTTTGAGGCAGTAAAAGGACAGGGCTGCGTTAGCGGCACTAACTTTACTCAAAGTGCGGTTGGCACAGCCCCATATTTATTTAGCTTCACCTTGCCCATTTTAGCCGGAGACAAATCAATTAGGATTGAGCCAATTTTTTCAGGCACAGATATTGCTGCCACCGGATTTTCGATTGATAAAGCTCAATTCCTAGTTACCGCCAAAGCTCAAGATATCTCTGGCGCTACAGAACAAGCTAAGGCCATAGAAGTCAAACGAACTCTAGCCACACCACCATCATTTATGAATTACACCGTTTATAGCGGTACCTCCATTGTGAAGTAATCAAAACTTAAACTGCCTATGCCCGCCCTAGCCATTGATATTGGAACCTATAGTTTAAAATTCATCAGCGGTGAACCTAGTGGAAAGCCTAAAATTTCTCGAGTTGTCGAGGTTCCCAACACCTTGGGTTTTGCGGCACCTTCTGACGATGTTCAAACAGAAAAACTCAGTGAGTTGATTGATACCGTCATCAATGATCATAAACTTCCTAGAACAAATGTCAGACTCAGTCTGCCAGAGACTTTTGTTTCAACTAAAGTTATTAGCATTCCAGTCCTAACTGACGCCGAACTGGCCTCAGCCATTGATTGGCAAGCTGAACAATATATTCCCATCCCCAAGGAAGAGGCTGCCCTCCAGTACCAAGTTTTATATCGTCCAGCTAAAGGTGAAAAAAACCAGTTAATGCGAGTTTTGATCGTAGGAGCTCGCAAAGCCATGGTTGAACGCTACGCGAATGCCTTGATTAATATTGGCACTGAGCCAGTTTTACTCGAAAGTCATTTATTTTCAGTCATTAGAGCCTTAGATATCAATTCAGCTGATCCAACCAGCTTAATTGCTAATCTGGGAGCCAGTACCACAGATGTGGCCATGATTGACCAGGGCGAACTTCAATTCGTAGCTACCAGTCAAATTGGTGGCAAAATTTTTACCAAAGCATTGGAGCAGAACCTGAGCCTGGATGCGGATCAATCAGAGCTGTATAAACGCCAATATGGTCTTGACCCGAGCCAGTTTGAGGGCAAGGTCAGCCAAGCCCTGATGGGCGCTGCTGAAAGCCTGAGTGAAGAACTAATTAAAGCTGTCAGATATTTCCAAAGTCAAAGTCCTAATAGCCAATTGAAAAGGGTTGTTTTAGCCGGAGGAGCCAGTCAACTGCCAGGATTAACTCAATATTTAACAGGCAAGCTCAATGCTGAGGTTTTATTGATAGATCCATTTATTACGGCAACAGGAGACATGCCAGACACCAACCGCCAAGCCTATACTGTGGCTATGGGTCTAATGATGCATGAAATGTAATTTTGGCAAATTTAATCATGTATAACATTAACTTTTTTGGTCGAGCCGGCGACCTTTACCAGAAAACCAGGGAGAAAGATCGGAAGTTTCTAACCTGGTCTCTCATTGGCTTTGGCATCACTTTAGGTCTCTTCACGGCTATTTTGGGCCTAAATTTATGGTATGGCCAACAACTAAATCAGATCGTTAATAATCAAAACAAAACCAAACAATCACTTTTAGGCAATCAAACAGTCGAATTGGCTTATTTGATCTCCACAAATAAACTCAAGGCCATTGTCGAGATTTTTGATCAACGCAACAACAAGCAACAGGCAATTAATTATTTATCGAATCTTTTTGGCGACCAAGTCTTTATTAATGGTGTCGCTTATGATGGCGTAGCTCAAGTTTTGAGTCTCAACCTGACTAGCACCAATATCTTTGATTTAGAAAAACTCATTAATAGCTTGAATACCCCAGAAGTCAAAGCTAATTTTAGTTCTCTGAACAAGAGTAATATTAAACGAAATGAAGATGGTAGCTACAATATGAAATTAACCCTGGAGCTCAGGTCAACCGAGGCTTCAGGCAGTGCTGCAGCGGTTCAAACTAATCCAATCAACTAAAATGGCAAATCCTAAAAAACAACTTAACTGGCGGCTCTTTATCTATACTCGGATGAACCTCTTGCTGGGAATTGGAACCATTATTGCTGCCATCATGATTCTAAGCTTAGCCACCTGGCCGCAAATTAGTTCCATTATGGACACAAAAGCTAAAGTTACTAAAGAAAAAAAGGAGTTGCAAAAGGTTTCTGTCAAACTTCAGGAACTTGAGGTCATTAAAGTCTCCCCAGAATTCCAAGACACTGTAACTATTAACAAAGTTCTGCCTTCAAAAAAGCCACTCTTGGAGTTCATGAGCGGTTTAAACTCAATTGCCTCGGCCACAAACGTCATCATCTCTGATTTAAAAGTTAATCCTGGCCAAATCGCAACTGACAGCAGCGAATTGAAATCCACCGCCCGCAAGAGCAAAACTTCCTACGACGCTTTAGATCTAAATTTAGCAATTTCTGGTGACTTAAATAGCATCCAAAGGTTTTTGTCTTTGATCGAGCAAATTTCACCTATCACCACCATTACTAAAATTGATTTAAATCGAGAGTCGAAAACAACTATTTCTGGAGAGTCACTCACCAAGGCTGATTTAGGCCTAAGAATCCATTATTTTACCCAGCAAATCACTAGTTCTTTGACCGCCACACTACCTCAGATCACTGCTAGAGAAAAGGCTGTGTTTAAAACCATCTCAGAATTCACCATTCCAGTTTCAGACTCGCCAACTCAGATCGAGGGTGGGGGAAACACTAATCCCTTCCTGACAGATCAAATCGATGGTCAGTAAACCAAAAACCCGCCTATTAAAGCGGGTTAAATTTCTAATTAAAAACCAGGTTTTATTCGTTGTCTAAAACAACTTGAACAAAAATGCCATCTTTCATGGCTCTAACTTGAGCAATCTTCCGGATAGCCCTGATGGTTTTACCCTGACGACCAATAATTCTACCCACATCATCTGCGTGAACAATTAAATGAAAAATCGGACCATTTTGACCAGCTTCTTCTTCTACTGCCACCGCCTCTGGTTGTGTAACTAAGTGAACTAATAAAAATTCAAGTAAGTTTTTCATGGGCGATATCTTCAGCTGGACTGATTATTACTGATTACTAGACTAAATTAAGCGACTGACTCACCTTAAACTATGGGTGACTCAACCTCTGGAGTTACCTCCGCGACTGGAGCGGCTTCCACTTCTGGCGCTGTTTCAGGTTCTGGAGCAACTTCAGGAGCTGGAGCGGCACTAGCTTTAGCTTCTGCCTCTGCTAGAGCTCTAGCTTTAGCTTTGCGGTTAGGTTGAACTTTCTTAGGAGGAAATGGGTTGCCAGACTCAAGTCTCTTGACTAAAGCTGCGACTGTATCTGTAGGCTGAGCGCCTTTTTTCAACCACTCGGCGTATTCCTTCAAATTCACCTCTAAAACCTTAGGTGTTTGAGTGGGGAAGTAAGTGCCAATGGCTGCCACGTAAGCACCATCTCTTTTAGACTTTGCTTCGTTAACAACTATCCGATACATGGGTTGTTTCTTTTTACCGAATCTGGCTAATTTGATTTTCAACATAGGGGGAATTGTATATCGAAGTTTAATTTTTCTCAAGCACCCAATGCAATAAGCGCCTCTGCAGCCGCTTGCTGTTGGGCTTGTTGTTTGCTTTTACCGGTCCCAGTGCCTAAAATTCTGCCGTCAACCGTGACTTGAACCGTAAAATCCTTGTCGTGATCCGGGCCCACCTCTTTGGTCACCTCATAAGCTGGTGTCACTAACCCTTTGGCTTGAACAATTTCTTGCAACTGACTTTTATTGTCTTTATAAAGCTTATTTTGAAGGATTTCATCGAATTTAACAAATAAATGCTCGGCCAAAAACTCTGTTACCACCTCGATGCCCTGATCTAAAAATAAGGCTCCAATTACAGCCTCCATCACGTCAGCTAACAAACTATCGTTATTTCTGCCGCCAGTTGATTCTTCGCCCTTACTCAAATATAGCCTATCACCGAGACTCAACATTCTAGCCACCTCAGCTAGAGTAGTGGTTTTAACTAAAGCGCTTCTATAAGCAGTTAAAACTCCTTCTGGTTCAGCTGGAAACTTATCATACAAAAACTGAGTCACAATTAACTCTAAAACTGCGTCACCTAAAAATTCCAACCGTTCATTAGATTCCAATGCAGTAGTACCAGAGGCTTTTTCGTTCAAAGAACTCCGGTGGGAGAGAGCTGTGACTAATAAGGCTGGGGTTTTAAAGGCTGGTAATTCAATCATAAAAAAAATTTAACCCAATTCACATTCGTCATCAATTAACTTGGCTAATTCAGCGACAGTTTCACCAGCCGCTTCTAGTTCATCTGTGACCTCAGACAATTTTAATTTAATCTGAAATTCGTGGTTAATTTTGGCCACTAATCTAGGTAGGTCATCAGCTAACGTTAAACCGAGATCATCTTCTAGGTGGGAAGTTGGTTTAACATCTTCTAGCTCACTACTGGTAAATTCAGCCAAAAATTCCTGAAGCTGAACTAACGACTGAGTCAATCTAATAGGTTTAGCAAACATAATTAACTTTCTAAAACTTGGGCCACTTCTTCTGAGTCTCCATCAGCCTCGGCGGACTTAATTAACAATAATTTTCCTAGGACTCCATTGACAAATTTGGGCGAGCTGTCAGTCCCAAACTCTTTGGCTAACTCAACAGCTTCGTTGATTAAGACTTTGACAGGTGTTTTTAAATGCTCGGCCTCAAAAATTATCAATCTTAAAATAGCCAGATCCACCTTATTAATCTCCTGAAGTGGCCTCTCTGGAGCATAGGCGACAATTTTGACATCAATCTCAGGTAAAGCCGCCAAAATAGTCGTCACTTCCGCAGTTAAGGCTTCATCTTCAACCAATTGAACGTCAGTGGCTTCAAAAGTATGCGCAAACAAAGCCTGCATTAACGCGGCTCTCTTAGCGTGACGAGGATCAGTTGAAACTAAGGGTGTTTCATCAAGTTGTGGCACAAAATCTGTCATAGGTTTTTAGCTCGAGTTGTGGTCAATCAAATTATCTGACTTCTGATATCAAGCATCAGATATCTGATACATTAGACACCGGTTCAAACCCACTTAGCAAGAGAGAAAATTGGCCCAGTAGCCGCAACTCAAACTTTCTAACCCGAATCTAGTGTTTTACCACAAATGAAAATAGAAACAAGACCAAAAACCAGTTAAAAACTAGCGTAGTCTTTTAATGCGAAAATTAATTCAAACCAGGAATTTTTGAAGCTAAACTTAAACTCCCAACACCTTCATCACGGTTTTAACTAAGGCTTGCTTGTGTCTGGGAACCAGAGAAATTTTAGCATCTTTAGTAATGGTTGGGGTGTTACCACGGCGACGTTTACCTCGCTCGGCTCTGGTAATTTTGTTTTTTGGTTGGGCTGCCATAAGATACTCCTGACTGCAAATTGTGACTCTATAACTGAACAGGTATTGTACCTCAGGTTTGGAAAGCTGACCATAAGATGATCAGAGTCTAAATTTTGAGGCTCGCGTGCTAAGACGCCAACAAGCTAAGCTAGGCCTAGACTGCAAAATATAAGCGTAATTTGAATTACATATCAGATGCGTATATAGGCCTATAACTATTGACACTTGGCCTAGAAGTGGCATACTATCGAGTTAAATTTAAAAGTTTTATTCTAGAAATTAATTTATGATAAATACTTCGCTCACTGGCAATGAAGGCATAGCCTCATCTGAAGATGGAGAGCAATTTACTTTTGAGACAAGGTTTGCCCCAATTATTGATTGGCTGAAAGAAGCTATCGCCCAAAGTGAAAATGGCGCCATGTTACCTCAGCAAATGGAGATGCTAATGAAAGACTATGGAACTCCAGAGTCATTAGCCAAACTTAAAACCGAATTCCAACAAAAGGCCGGAGAAATTACTCAATTTATGGCGGATTTAGTTGGCAAAATTGGAGAAAAAGGCAAGGAAGCTCTTTTAATGCTTAAAATGATTCTTCAGATCATCGGAGACTTTTTACTTCATCCTCCTCGAGAAACAAAAATTGCAGTTCGAATTACTGAAATGGTTGTCTTGTTCATATTCTTAATGAGCTGCGCATCGGCTCCAGCTAATGCGACCAGTACTGCGCGAGCCAAAGATACTCCCTCACCAATTATACAGATTGTCTCTGCACCAACAAACTCTCCTACAATTAGTCCATTGCCAACTTTTATTCCCCCGACACCAAGACCGATTGTGCCGCCTACAGCTGAAGCTGCGGCGACTGCTGAATATGTAGCAAAATCTGAAAATAAATATCCTATCCCACCATTTGATGGATTAGGAGAATGGTTTGCCAAACTTGATTTTGGGAATCTAATTTTCGTAAATGAAATGTTCGAATCTGAAGGTAGGGTTGGTAGCTATTGTATTCTTAGAGATGGAGGCGTCACTTTTATAGCACCCTGTTTTTCACAAACTGAAAAATTTGCCTATTCCCCACTAAACTCTGGTATTGTCAAAAAACCAACTCAACCTGGCAATTGGGAATTCGATGACTCCGCAGTAAAGTCGTTTCTAAGATTAAGTACTGATGCACTGGGAGTGACTGGACAAGATGTCAGAGTCAGAGTTTTAATCGGCAACAATCCATCAAGCATTTTAAAGGGAGACTTAGTTCCTTATGTGGATACTTTTTCACAATCAAATTTAGATGAAGCTACCATAGAATTTATGCGAACTGGAAACTACAAACTTTTGCCATTAAAAACTATTCAAGGTGTTACAGGATATTTGCTTCCTGCCATCAGAATTACTCCTGCGCGATAAGTGTTAAAATTCTGAAAATTTGGACTTTGATTTTAACCAGGAAAATCGCTACACTATTGTGTGATGTTGAATTCTAAATTGAAATTTTGGATGTTAATAGGTTTTTTGTGCCTGTTAATATTAGGTGCTGCATATGTTTGGAATTCAACTCTAAGGAACAAAGAAGTCTTGTTTTTAACAAACAGCCTTAATTCTAACGGAAAAATAGCTAATATTGAATCTAGTGGGGCGGTGACAATCAAATGTATCTTAGATCTTTCAAATATTAGTTATGGAAAAATTCAAATCACTGATGATGTTTACCTTAAGGCTTGGACTGGCTGCTCTACGTTTGATTTGAAAGGTAAAATAATCAGCTTTAATGTTCCTCTCTTTATTGAAGGTAAAAACTTTTTCTATCCAACCATTGCAAGCGGAGTCACAAATAAAAATGGGAACTTTTATGAATTTGACCCCTTAGCAGTTAGAGCCGTATTAAAAAAACTAGTTGATATTGATTCTCCTAATAATTTAAGTCCTAGCGTTAGACTTGTAGCGGGAGCTGACTCCAATAATCTACTTTTGACAGACAATCCATTTTCAGAAATTTACACCAAAACTGGACTAGATAGAGACTTGATTGCTTTTGCAAAGGAGCTAGATATTAGCCTTCTTCCTAAAGTTAGTGAAATAGACAAAATGTTATTAGCTTATAGAGTGTCACTAAGATATAAATGAAAAAGATTTCCTTAATTAGTTTGTTTTTTTTGTTCATTTTTGCCGCAATAGCTAGGCCGTCACTGGCCGACGTGTATTGTGAAGGAGGTCGACAAAGCGCGAGTCAGATTGGCAGATGTGATTGGGTAATTAGCGGTAGCTCTGGGTATTGTGGTCAATATACCGGCGAAACAGCCAGCTGCGCATGTGTTCAGGGTGTCGTTGCTGATGGAGCATGCAATTGCACTGATTCTAATGGTGGCGCTGGCTTTATAACCGGCTGTTCAGGAACTGGAACTGGAACTGCCTCTGGAACATGTACTGCCGGTGGAACAGATTGCTCATATTGCAATCAACCCGGATGTGGCATTGGCGCATATTCTGGTCAAGGTTTCTGTGGATGTGTACCGCCCTCTGGCACTTGCTCTGAAACTGGACGTGATTCAGTCACTCTCTACTGTATCTCCTCGGGCATCGGTCCCACTTCACCTCCTAACCCTACCAGTCCACCTCCGCCACCTCCCACCGCAGTTCCTAGTCCCACGCCTACTGTCACTCCCTTACCTACAGCTACTCCAATACCCACCGCCACACCTCTACCTACGGCTACTCCAACACCAACCCCAGCTATTGTCGGCATCATTTATGAAGATCCCAACGACATCTTGAATCCTGTAGCTATCGGCGGATCGGGCATGTGTGTCAAGACTGGACCACCTGCTGCTACAGCTCTAGTTCCTAACGCCAGCGTCAGGGCTGACAATGGCGTCCTAGTTTCTAACGGGGTTATTTCTGGCTCAAACTTCAATATTACTTCTAATCTAGTCGGCAGCGCCTCTAACTACACCCTGTCCCTAGCTCTGCCAACTCCAGCTACTGGCGAAACGTCTTTTTATGTCTGTAGTTGTCCAGTCAACGGCAATGACTATCTTTGCTCCTATTACAATGTCAGTGGCAACGAGCGAACAGCTACCTTTTTTGTCAAAAGAAATACCTCAGTTGAATCTTGGTGGCAGACCTATGGTGGCAATGTTTATTCCAAAGATGCCATCGAAACTAAAATTCCCGTCGCCACCTGCAATCTAAACCCAGCTACCTGTCAAAGCGCTCTGATTGTTGGCTCAGTTAACTCAGCCGGCTTTGCCGTCTTAGGCGATGGGGGAGTCTTAAAAACAGACGCCGAGGGCAGTGACGCCTATGTTCAATCGAGCGGCAGCAGAACAACGGCCATTGGCGCCTATGCTATTGGCGTAGACCCAGGTCAAGAAGATTACGCCTTCTTTTTAAATAATGTCGGCAGTCAAATTACCAATGCCGCCAGTTTGGCAGAAATTAAAACTGGCATTACTGCCATGGCAGCAGATACGATCAAATTTTACGCCTATACCGGCGGGGGCGACTTAGTTATTGATAAAAACATTGGCAGTGTCCCTCTCAGCATCTCTGGCAATAAACGAGTGATCATCTTTGTGCCAGGTAATCTCAGTTTCACTAATACTAGTGGTAACACTACTCCTAAATTAACTGATGTTCCAGTCGGCTCAGTCCTCATGTTTATTGTTCAGGGAAACATCATTGTCGACAGTTCAGTTGGCTACACAGATACAACTACCAACCCAACTACGGCTCAACCCAACCTGACAGGCATCTTCGTAGCAGATGGTCAAATCGTGATTCAAAGTGACGGTAATTTAGCCGTGGCAGACAGAAAGTTCATTGGCGCTGGCACATTCGTAGGCTGGGGAGGTGCTGGCAGTGGCAACACCAACGGCATTGATCTGCGCCGAAGCTTCCAAGACGCGACTGGTCTAGCCAAAAATGCCACCAACCCGGCTGAAGCCTTTGTTTATAGACCCGACTTTTTACTTAATTTTCCAGTCGAGCTAAAAACCGCTTACTATAACTGGGCTGAAATCGCACCTCAAAGGTAATTTAAGTCCTAGTGCAACTGGAATCTATGTCAAAATCTGCCTCAGCTGGATTTACCATGATCGAATTACTGGTGGTGGTCTCTATCACCGTCATGCTAATGATGACTGTCTCGGTTTTCTTTTTAACTTTCATTGTGGGGAGTAATAAGGCCGCCTTCGAGCAAAAAGTTAAACACGACGGTGAAACCGCCCTAGATCAGGCAGCAACAATGCTTCGTAACGCTAGGTCGATTGAAACCTGTGCCACAAATATGACTAGCATCAGTTTTACTGGTCAAGACAACTTGACCACAACCCTAACCGGAGCCTCAGACAGAGTTGCGTCAGTCTCAGCTATCACCACTCCGGCCACAACTTTTTATCTCACCTCTGACTACAGTCTGCTGACACCTACAAACTCAGTTATCTTTGATTGTTACTTAGGCACCAATAATCAACGCTATGTAGACATAACTTTTACCTTAAAAAAGGGGACTGGAACTAATAACGATCAGAATACAATTAGTCGAGAATTCAAAACTGGCGTGACCATCAGAAATAATTTCTAACGCCATTTATTCAACGTTTGTTTTAATTCAATTTGTTGATTTCGACCCTGCCAATAAACCGTAATTACAATATCTGCCTGGTCTGGTGTAGTGGTAACTACTAACTCCCTAATATAATCATTATTTTCCCAGTTAACTGTCGCCGGCTGATTAGCAGCTACTCCACAAGCACCGATGTCCCACGAAAAAGTATCATGCTTCAAACTACTGTCATTATTAAAACAATAAGTGTATTGCCCTGGAGCCCCGGCTGTAATGAGGGGAAAACTATCCCAACCAACAATTGATCTCTCTCGTCTCAGTGCTTCCATTAGCTCTTGGGCCTTAGACAGTGCTATACCCCTAAATTTCAGCTCAGAACTAGTTTTGAGTGAGAATGCAGAGCTAGCTGCAATGGCCGTTAAAATCAGGACTATAACCGACGCAGAGATCAAGACCTCCACTAAGCCAAAACCAGCCTGACTTTTTTGTAATTGTCTGAGTTTCGAAATAAATTTTCTCACTGCCAAACTCCTTCATTAAGATTGCCACTTTTAGACAAAGTTACCTCATAAACGGCTGAAATTGACTCACTCGAAAAACTAAAAACTACCTCAGATCCAGCTAAGTTAAAAATTGCCCCACCATTGACAGCTGGAAATTTAACTGTTGTCACCGCTGGGGCGGCGGCCAGACTAATCCCTGAAATTAAATTATAGGTTTTTAGAGTCGTCCCCAAGCTAGTTATGCCAGTAGCCGGATTCATGCAAACCGGCCTCAAACTAACTGTCGCTGGATCTGTCACCATATTGAATGTAACTTGATATGAATCTAATTGATTGCAATCAGCTAAATCGCCACTTCTAGCTTTTGTTTGGGCTAACTGAATTAATGTCTCTAATTCTCTGGCAGAACCCAAGATTTTTTGTCTGGTATTGAAATCTAGATAATTAATGACACCGATAGCAATAATTAACAAACTAATGCCCATACTCACTAGTAATTCAATTAGTGTAAAACCAGACTTTGGTCTAAAATTGGGCAAGATTCTGGTCATTTAATTTAGCAAGCTATGGATTGTTAATAGAGTAGGCCGCCGTACTAGATCCAACCTCAAGCGTGGCTCCCAGCGTAAAAGTTTGACACTTAGCCGCCACACAATTGCCGGGCACATAGGTATAACTATACAAAGGAGTTTTAGGATCTATCGGCATAACTGAAATATAACCAGCTCCCAAAGTTGCTGATAAACCAGCGTAGTTTGTATTTGGATATGAACCATTATCTGCCTTATACAAAACTAGGGCTTGTCTAGAGACCTCTAGGTCCGCTTTTCTTCTGGAATTACGACTATTTTGCAATGCCTGGCTATAACTGACTAGACCAATAGTGGTCAAAATAACAATAATCGTCGCCACCACCAAGAGCTCAATCATAGTAAACCCAGACTGAGTTCTAGATTTATTAAGTTGAAAAAATGTTTTTAACTGATTCATAATTTATCCTAGTTTATTGCAAATTATTCAAACAATAAAAACCATTCGTACTCACCGGCGCACCCAAATTTGTACAGTCAGCAGCGGCAGAATTACCGCCACCCAGTTCTAAGTCAGCACAGGCACAATAATTTGTCGTCGATCCAGCACAAGTATAAACTTGACCCGGTTTTGGATCTGTAGGCCAGCCACCAGGAAGCAAATCAACGCCATTTATAGACACCATTGTGGCACAGGCAGCGGCATAAAGACCGCTATTTTGAGCTGCGTACTGCTCAAAGGCATTCTGGAGTGACTTGACATCACCGTAGCGTTTGGCGTCACGACTTTTTTTCTGAGCCGTTGAAAAAGCAGCACTACTGATAGCAATCAAAATCCCAATGATCGAAACCACGACTAATAACTCCAACAAGGTAAAACCTGATTGCTTGGATGAGTTTCTAAAAAATTTAGGTAATTGAATCATAATTATTGCCTTACTATTACATCTACTGAATTAATATTAGTGGCTTGAGCTTCGGCACCTTGTTGATTGGTGGCTTTTAAATTAACTTTATACTGGCAAATTGGTTTGTTGCATAAATATTTATGAGTAAAAACTCCCGCTGTCTGGGTATCTAAAGCTTTGGCTCCATCACCGTAATCTATCGCCACAGATTGCAGCCCTGTCTGGGTCTGAACTTTTTTCTCGAACCACTGGCTGACTACCGCCAAAATTACACTTGAGGTCGTACCTTGGTCCCTCAAGCTTGAATCAGCAAAAACATCTTTTTGCGATTCAGAAATCACATAATTAAATTCTACTTCCTCACCAGAATTTATTGTTAAAGTCCTCGAATCAGTACTGTAATATGGCTGAGTATTAAATGACAAGATTAGCGGTCGCTCCCAACAGCCCTCAAAGCATGATTTGGGACAATCCAGAGCTCCTTGAATGCCCTTGCCATAACCTTCCTCCTCAGTAGTTGAACAACAAGTCAAGCCATAGGCGCTACAAGCTGCTGGTGGTCCAGCTACGCTATGTTCTTCAGAAATTTCACCATAGCTCCAGGTCAAATCGCCAGCCTCGTTTTGTTTAATCACGGCTTTTCTGCCCAATACATTAATTGCCACTTCACTCATTTCATCAGACAAATCAGTCACGCCAGAATCACCAAAAATTTTCTCAACTAGCGGTGGCAGCTGTTCTTTAGATGAAATAATTGGACTTGATTGAACATCACCACAAATCACTTCCAAAGTATAGTTTTGCTTATCCTGAAATCTAATCTGAGCCACTCCGGGAGTATTAAAATTCCCCAAACCAGTGCAATTGCCAATAAACTCACCATCTAGAACTCGCTTTTTTAAATTTGAAAAGTCACCTCTCATTTTTTCCATCGAAATCCAAACCAGAATCTCTCGGGTTCCGAAAATTGAAATTACTCCTAAAATAATTAGAATTAATCCAAAACTAAAGAGAAACTGCAAGATTTTCATAACACCGTTAATTCTTGACTGTCACCATTAAAGCAGACTCAGGTAACTTTGCCAAATTTGTTGACCAAATATCAAGGCTAAAAGTGTTCCTAAAATCAAAAATGGCGCAAATGGCACAATTTGACCAAATTTCCGCTTGCCAGTTGCAATTAAACCTAACCCAACCACAGCCCCGATAAAAAAAGCTAAGAAGACTCCCACTAAAACTTTTGGCCAACCCATAATCAATGCTAGTGGCGCTGCCAGCTTCACATCTCCCATTCCAAAGCCTTTGCCTTTGGTTCCAACGTGCAACAAATAAAAAGCAAAGACCAAACCTATTGAAGCTAGGATCGCCATAATCAAATCTTTGGGTTGCATCAGGCCAAAAAAAGTTAAGCCAATTCTGTAAATCAAAGTCAAAGCTAACAACAATCCAACTATAGAATTAGGCACAAAATAATACAAAATATCCGCCACAAAAATAATCAACAGCAAAATCCCTGCCAGCAACCAATAGGCCGGTTGAATGGCCTGAAAGGGTAGGGAAGTTAATCTAAAAAATAACGCCCCAATAAAATACCACCAAACAAAAAGTAAGCCGACGATAACCTCAACAATGGGGTGAATCAGACCAATTCTTTTACCGCAATGGCGACATTTGCCCCGCAACCAAAGATAAGAAAAAACTGGAATTAAGTCGTACCAAGCAATTTTGTTCCGGCACTTTTCGCATTCTGATCTGCCGCCTAACCAATCTTGATCCGTAATAGTTCTATAAATATAAACATTAATAAAACTACCCACTGCTGAACCTAAGAAGAACAAAATCAATCCGATTATTAAGTAAGCCAGGTTAAACATGTTTGGTTCCAGAATCTTCTTGCGCGAAGTCCAGAAAACCCAGTTTTCTTAACATTTTATGGCAAACAAGTGAAGAATTTTGCGCCAGCACCGCCGCCGCAAATTTCTGTTCTGGTAGCTGCATCTACGTCCTCTGGAAGTCCAGCTCCAGCCAAGCCGCAGCGTTTTGTAGCCTCATCTAAGAAAGCCTTAGACTGCGGTTCAAAACAAACATAGGTGCTATTTCCCTGCGCGCCACCATTATAAATAAATATCGGGTTGTAATCTGTATCTGTAACTCTAGTAATGAAGGTTGTCTTCAGTTCGTCTGATCCGATACAGGCTGGATCACCTCCAGCTGCGAAGGTGCTTAATTTTCCAGCCACATCGCAGGGAATATTATCAGTAACTGTACCACCACTAAAACTCACCCAAGGTAATGCTCTCAAACCAACTGTGCCAGCATCATCACCAGCTCCGGACTGCCATGGGTAATAACCATTAAAAGCGTAATATCTATCAACTGCACTCAGGAGTTGCTCTGCATCTGATCTACTACCAGTATCTCTACCTCTGTTAATCTGTTCGATTGGATTGATAGCTGCTAAAACTGCTACAGCTAAAATACCCAGAATACTAATAACAATCAGCAACTCGATCATGGTGAAACCGGATTGTCTTTTAGAATTTAACAGAACCTGGTTGAGTTGATTAAGCATAGGATAAAATAAAATTATTCTAATATTAGATTACACTGCTGGAAGGTTGACTGCAAGCACTTCTTTACTAGAACTGACTGGTCAAAGAGTAAATTGGCATAATTACTGCAATTACCAACATACCCACGCCAACACCTAACACAATCATGATCATTGGCTCCATCGCCACCGTCATGTTTTTAACGGCTTGCTCACTTTCACTTTCATAGAAAATTGCCAATTTTTTCAAAACATCATCAATTTTGCCAGTTTCTTCGCCCACAGAAATCATCTGATTTAAAAGCGGAGGAAACATGTCATACCTAGCTACGGCGGCTGACAAACTGTCGCCACGTTCAACTTGCTGAGTCGCTTCTTTTAAGGCTTCTCTAAATAGCAAGCTATCTAAAGCCTCAGCCACAATATCTAAAGCTTCAAGCAAAGATACTCCTGTGCCTAGTAACAAAGACAGAGTTCTGGCGAAATCAGTTAAAATGATTTTCTTGCGCATGATGCCAAAGATTGGCAATTTAAATAACCACTCGTCAATTTTTCGCTGACCCACTGGGGTTTTAGCCCACCGGTTTAAAAAGAACCCACCGCCAAATACCACTGCCAAAATTATAATGAAATTCCCGGCCATAAAGCCAGATATTCCCATCAATACTTTAGTGGGCAGAGGCAGATCAGCCCCAAAATCTTTATACATATCAGTCAATTTTGGCACCACAAACACCATCATAATGGTCGCCACTATCAACATAGCTGTCACGACAATGATTGGATATATTAAAGCGCCCTTGGTTTTGGCCTGAAAATCTTTTTGCTTTTCCATAGTTGATGCTAATCTATCCAGAACCTCATCCAAAACACCAGCAACTTCGCCGGCCTTAACCAGCTGGATATAAACCCGACTAAAAATATTTGGAAATTTCGCTAAAGCTCCAGAAAAAGTCCCACCGCCCTCAACTTCCTTGAGCAGCGCCGCCACAACTCGGCCCATTTCTGGGTTGGGTTGATTTTCCAAAATGGTCAACGATTTTGACAAAGTTAAACCGGCGTTAATCATGGTTGACATCTGACGGGTGAAATTAACAATATCATCAAAGCTCACCTTATTAAAAAACTTCATCAGCCATTCAAAAGAATTATCACTAACCGGACTTATGCTAATAACGAATAAAGCTCTAGAAGTTAACAAACTCAAGGCTTGTGATTTGGTTTTAGCCTCAACTTTACCGGTGACTTTCTCGAAGTGATTATTCTTAGCAACGTATTGAAAAATTGGCATAATTTAAGCTTGGTTTAAAATTCTTTCAATCTCTTTTGGTCTAAAGGCAGTAGCTATGGCAGTCTCCCTAGTGATAATTCCTTGTGAAATCATTTCGAATAAATAATTTTCAATCAAGATCATGCCGGCATCACTGGACGTTTGCAAAACATTGTCTAACTGGAAAGTTTTTGATTCTCTGATCAGATTTCTAACGGCGTCATTAACCACCATAATTTCGAAGGCAGCCGCTCTACCACCACTAATTTTAGGCACCAATCTTTGAGCCACCACAGCTCGCAGTGATGAGGCTATTTGTTGACGAATTTGACTTTGTTGAGCTGAGGGAAACACATCAATAATTCTATCAATTGTTTGAGCCGCGGTACTAGTGTGCAGTGTCGCAAAAACTAGGTGGCCAGTTTCAGCTAGGGTTAGAGTAGCGGCAATAGTTTCATAATCCCGCATTTCTCCTACTAAAACCACATTCGGATCTTCTCTCAAAGCAGATTTTAAAGCTATCTGCCAATCCAAAGTGTCTTGATTAACTTCGCGATGTGAAATAATGCTTTTCTTGGGTGTGTGGACAAATTCCACTGGATCTTCAATGGTAATAATGTGTTCAGACCTGGTGGTATTAATTTCGTTGATTAGAGCCGCTAAGGTGGTGGATTTACCCTCGCCAGTCGGGCCTGTTAAAAGCACTAAACCTTGATTAAATTTAGTAAATTCATGCAAGAGTGTTGGCAAACCTAATTCTTCAATTGTCTTGATTCTGGGCGGAATTAGTCTTAAAGCCGCCGCAATTTTACCAAGAGCGTGATAAATGTTGACTCTAAACCTGCCCTTATCGCCAAATTGATAGCCAAAGTCTATTTCTTTATTTTTTTGTAAAAATATTTGTTGATCTTTTGATAAGAGGGGCATGATTAAAGACTCAGCCGCTTTTTCATCTAATATCGGCAACTCTGGATCAATCACTAAGGCTCCATCGACTCTCATGACTGGCGCAGAACCAACCATTAGATGAATGTCAGAGCCTTTTTGGTCAACCAGTTTTTGGAGCAAATCGTAAATTGTCATAATTTATTCCTGATTAAATCTCAGCCACTCTCAGAATCTCTTCTAAGGTGGTTTTCCCTTCCAAAACTTTAATATAGCCGTCCTGTTTCATAAATAACATTCCTGCGGCCACTGATGCGGCCTCAATTTCGCTGGCTGGTCTATTTTCCATCACTAATTTACCAATTTTATCTGTCATTTTCATGACTTCGAAAATTGCCATTCTGCCTTTATATTCAGTTTCATTTTCTGGCAAGTTTGGAGCCGGTCGATATAACGTAATATGGTTAGGATCTTTACCATTAGTTTTACACCATAATTCGAAATAATTACCCAAAACTTTTTTAATATCCTCAACTACCACTGGCTCTGGGGTGTATTCTTCCTTGTAGTCAGGGTTAATAATTCTAACGACTCTCTGGGCAATCACTAAAGTTAGTGAAGACGAAATCAAGAAATTTTCTGCTCCCATGTCGATCATTCTAGGCAAAGTTCCTGCCGCGCTAGATGTATGAATAGTAGAGAAGACTAAATGACCGGTTAAAGAAGCCTGAATTGCCAACTCAGTTGTTTCACTATCCCGCATTTCTCCAATCATGATAATGTTTGGATCTTGACGCAAAAATGACCTCATACCACTAGCGAAAGTTAGCCCAGCTTTAGGATTGATCTGGACCTGATTCACGCCCGTCATCTGATACTCGACAGGATCTTCCAAAGTTAAAATATTCACTTTGGGAGTGTTAATGATGTGCATGATGGAGTAGAGGGTGGTGGTTTTACCAGACCCGGTAGGACCAGAAATCAAGATAATGCCGTGGGGGACCTTAATTGCTTCTTTGACCTGAGCCAAGGCCAGGCCAGACATACCCAATTGCTCGAGAGTTGGAATTGAAGCATTTTTCTGTAGCAACCTGAGATTAATCTTTTCCCCATTAACTGTCGGGAGTGTTGATACCCGCAAATCCACCTCTTGCTGATCTGCCACATAATTAAACCTACCATCCTGAGGCATTCTTTTCTCATCAATTTTAAGATTTGAAAGAATCTTAATTCTCGACACTACCGCATCCAAAACAGACTTGGGCAAAACCAATTTTTCCACTAAAATTCCGTCAATTCTGTACCTAACTCTAACTTTACCAACCAATGGTTCGATATGAATATCAGAGGCTCTAGATTTAATAGCAAACTCCAAAATCGTTTCCACAATTCTATTAATTGGCGCATCTCTAATTACGCCACCAAAATTGGTCAAATTATCTTGCTGAACTTTTTGACGGACTCTGGTCTGATTGGTGTCTTTGACTGCATCATCAACTTCCGCTGATAAGCTCTGGGCATACCTCTCAGTAATAATTCTATCTATAACTGTCGCTGAAGCAAAATAAGGAATAATTCTATAACCAGTTTTTTGTTCCACAAAAGCTACCGCCTGCAAATCCAGCGGATTTTTCATAGCTACAGACAAGGTTCTATCAGCTTTATCAATTGCAAAAGGCAAAACTCCATAACGCCTAGCCACTGTTTCTTCAATCGTTCCCATGGCCTCTGGCGAAATGCCAGTATCTGCCACAGCAATAAACGGCAAATGATTAAATTTGGCTCTAGCTCTAGTTAAGATTTCTTCTGACAGCCAAGCTTTTTCAATCAAAATGTCTTCGAAAGCTCGACCAGAGATTAAAAACTCTCGTTTTAATTGGTCCAATTGCTCTGGACTCAGTAGATTGTCCTCAACTAGAACATCTAAAATCGTGGTATAGGTTTTTTGATCCAAATTCTGATTGGAGGACTGAGGAGCGGGCTTAGCCTGAGGCAGACTGGCTGGTGTGGCCGGGGATGACGGAATTGCCGATGGAGTTGCCAGCGGAGGTGCTATCGGAGTTGTCGCTGCCGCTGGAGAAACTAAGGCGGGTGGCAGTGGCGATGAAGTTGTGGCCTGGGCCACGCTAGCAATAAATGGATTGATGACGGCAGTTGCTGGCGGCAGGCTAGATGGTGGCGCCTGAGATGAGGTAGTAGCTGGCGAAATGATTGGAGCAACCGAAGTTGAGCCCTCCGGCTTACTAGACTCATCTGATGAAGCCAAATCCACTTTCCCAGACCCAAAAACCGTTGCCTCAACTTGTCTAGCTAGCTCGTCCAACTCTTCTGGTGATACTTCCGGGACTGGAGGCGCAACTTGATCAGCCTGACCTGGGACAAGCGAAATAACGCTCTCCTGTGTCGAACTTGGAACTGAACTTTGGCTATCGGCAGAACCAACAGCTGGAACTGATGAAGTGGCAGGATCTAACATACAGTCTTGCTTTGTATTCCATCATGCCATATCTTACGATTAGAAAAAAGCAGAAGCAGTACTCAGGTTAATATGTCAAACAAAGTCAATCAGCCTCAATTGCCAACTGACAGATCCTTAATCCTAACTACTCCGGCTAATTTAATAAATGCTGACCTCCAAAGTTGGCAAAATTTTTGCACTGCAGCGATTGATCAATTATTTGATAAGAATCAAACTCAAGAATTAATCTGGATTAACTCTGAACTAACTTCAATTTTGATGGAGGATATCAGAGCTCAAATCGCCTCGCTTCAATTTGGGGTCGCCAATCAAAACTACCGTCTAGCATTTATTCTGGCTGCAGATCAGGCCTCGATCCAAGTTCAAAATGCCTTGTTAAAGATTTTGGAAGAGCCGCCAGCTAGAACCACTATTATTCTAGCCACCCCAAATCCAGCCAGTCTTATTTCAACTATTTTATCTCGTTGCCAAACAATTCCCCTTAAAAATCAACCTAATCTGGATATTTCTAACCCTGATCTAATCGCAGATCTCACAACCCTGACCAATTTATGTCTCCAGCCAGACAAAATCAGTTATGGAAAACTCAGTTTATTAGCCAGCAAATATAAAGCCAAAACCGACGCTAGGAACTTCATTTCTAGTTGGCTAAATCAGCTGACACCAAACCTAGCTACTGCCAACTCCAATCAACTGAAATTAGCTGATCTCAGTCTAAAATTTCAAACCTGGTTGGACCAAAATCTAAGTCCAACCTTGGCTTTAGAAAAAATTTTATTTGCCATCAAATCTCCAGTCCAAAATTAACAGAATGACTAATTTCTCTAAACCAAAATTGGTCCAAAATCTGCTAAAGCCTCTAAACCGCCCAAAACCGGCTCTATTTTATTTTAAACGCCCCTCCCAGGCCTTTCTTTTTAAGTTTTAGTGTGGTACAAATCTGAGTACCGATTTTTTGACATAAACATCTTAAAACTAAACTTACTCCGTAAATCCGACTTCTTGAATCAGACATCTGCTATCAGAAACACTTATGACTACAACTCTCAACAATTACCAGGCAGAAAGCATCAAAGTTCTAGAAGGCCTAGAACCAGTTCGCAAACGCCCTGGCATGTACATCGGATCCACTGATGTTAAGGGCCTTCATCATTTAGCTAAAGAGATTTTAGACAATGCAGTTGATGAAGCCTTGGCCGGCTTTGGCAAAACAATTCAGCTTTACCGGACTGCCATTACTGATGCGGAAAAAAGCTTGGCTAAAAAAGCTAAAGCCGAAAATGAACTGGGTGAACAAGTCATTACCGTCGTTGATAACGGCCGCGGTATCCCGGTGGCCATGCATAGCTCTGGCGTCTCGGCTCTAGAGGTAGTCATGACTAAACTTCATGCTGGTGGCAAGTTTGAAGAAACCGCCTATAAGGCTTCCGGTGGTTTGCATGGTGTTGGTTCCTCAGCCGTCAACGCCCTGTCAAGTCTGATGCAGGTGGTGGTTAAGCGCGACAAAAAATACTATTACCAGGCATATTCCAAAGGTATTCCACTAGCCCCCGTGGGCGAAATTAAAGAGACAAAAGTTGTAGAGCTTTTCCCAACTCAAACTAAAAAACTCTTGACTTACGAAACCGGCACCTTGGTCTCGTTTATTCCCGATACAACTATTTTTTCAACTGTCGAATTTGGCCATAAAACTTTGATTCAAATTGTGAAGGATCGAGCTTACTTGATGGCTGGCATCTATTTTCAATTTATTGATACCCTCCAAAATGTTGAACTGCATTATTACTTCGAAGGAGGCGTTAAATCTCTGGTCGAGCATTTAAACATGACTCGCAAGCCCATCCACGATGTTTTTTACACATCTGGAGAGTGGAGCGATGAACCCACTAAAAAATGGATTGGTATCGAAATCGCCCTCCAATACAACGATACTTACAATGAAAAAGTCGAAAGTTACGTTAACGTTATTCACACTCCAGATGGTGGTACCCACGTTAACGGCTTTAACCTAGGCTTGGGTAGAGTCCTGCGGGATTATGCTGATAAATACAAACTTTTGAAAGATAAAGAGAGTTTCTCGGCCGAAGATCTTCGCGAAGGCCTAACTGCAGTCATTTTCTGCAAAATGTCCGCCAACGACCTTCAGTTCGAATCTCAAACTAAATCTAAACTCAATAACGCCGAGGCTCAAACGGCGGTTTATCAAGTTTTCAAAGACGCTTTTACGACTTTCCTCGAGGAAAATCCTAAAGTTGGTAAAACCATTATTAGCAAAATTATGATCTCGGCCAGGGCTCGGCTGGCGGCTAGAGCGGCTAAAGATGCTGTCATTCGTAAGGGCTTACTAGAAGGTAACTCACTACCAGGAAAACTAGCTGACTGTCAAAGCAAGTTGCCTGAAGATTCAGAAATTTACATTGTTGAGGGTGATTCAGCCGGTGGCTCCGCCAAGCAGGGGAGAGACCGTAAGTTCCAGGCTATTTTCCCGCTGAGAGGTAAGATTTTAAACACTGAAAGAGCTAGGTTGGATAAACTCGTGGCTTCAGAAGAAATCAAAAACCTGGTTATCGCTTTAGGGGCCGGTATTGGTGAAAGCTTTGACATCAAAAAACTCCGGTATCACCGGATTATTCTCATGAACGATGCTGATGTGGACGGCGAGCATATTACCACCTTAGGCTTAACTTTGTTTTTCCGTCATTTACCCAAGCTAGTCGAGCAAGGCTACCTTTACATTGCCATGCCACCCCTTTATAAAATTACCTTCGGTAAAGAGATTAAATACGTTTATTCAGACGAAGAAAAAGATGCTGAAGTCGAAAGAATTAAAACTGTCAGTCCTAAGTCAGTTATCGGCATCCAGCGCTACAAAGGTCTGGGTGAGATGAACCCAGAGCAACTCTGGGATACCACCATGAACCCAAAAACTAGAATGGTCAAGCGAATTAGTATTACTGATGCGGAAAAAGCCGACCAGGCTTTTACAACCCTAATGGGAGACGAAGTCGCCCCGCGGAAAAAATTTATTCAAACTCACGCCAAGATGGCCAATCTTGACGTCTAAAAATTAGGAAAGGCTTGCTATGCCAGATACAGTCAAAGTTTATATCGAAATTCCAGAAGGTTCTAACGTTAAGTACGAACTAGATGAAGCCACCCTTGAGCTATGCGTAGACAGATTCATGCCTACTGCCATGGCCTACCCAGTTAACTACGGCTTAATCCAAGAAACTCATGGTGAAGATGGCGATGCCCTCGACGCCCTAGTTTTTCTATCTAAAGCCATTATTCCTGGAGTCGTCATTAAATGTAAAATTATCGGCATTCTAGAAATGGAAGATGAAGCTGGGGTTGATCACAAGCTAATTTGCGTCCCAGCTACCACCAAAATTGATCCAATTTGTGGCGCTTGGAATAGCATGTTAGATATTCCTGAGGCTAAAAAGGCTGAAATTAGGCACTTTTTCGAACATTATAAAGATTTAGAACCAGGCAAATTCGTCAAACTTAAAGACTGGAAAGATGCCGCCGCAGCTCAAGTAGTCCTTGAAGCTGGCATTAAACGGTTTGAAGAAATGGCTAAATAAGCTATTAAAAAAACGGAATTTATGACAGATCAAGACCCCATCGAGACTGACTTAGACGAAACTCCAGAAATTGACATGGTAGAAGAAAATCTGGACGATACAGATTCAGAAACTGAAGCTGTACCAACTATCGCCACAGTTCCAGCCGAAGAACCAGCTTTCAAGCCAGAGTTCGATGAGTCAATGATGGGCACAACTGAAGAAACTAGATTTGGCAAGGTCAGGCATATCTCTATCGTCGAAGAAATGGAGAAGAGCTATCTAGATTACGCCATGAGCGTCATCGTCGCCCGCGCTCTCCCAGACGTCAGAGATGGTCTCAAGCCTGTTCACCGCCGGATCCTGTACTCAATGTACAAAAGTGGGATTCACCACTCTAGTGGTTATAAAAAATCCGCTCGTATCGTTGGAGACGTTTTAGGTAAATATCACCCCCATGGTGACTCTTCCGTCTACATGGCTTTAGTTAGATTAGCTCAAGAATTCAGCATGAGATATCCATTGGTCGATGGTCAGGGCAACTTTGGCTCCATCGATGGTGATAGCCCAGCTGCCATGCGTTATACCGAAGCCCGGCTGGCGAAAGTATCCAGTGAGCTTTTAAACGACATTCAAAAAAATACTGTCGCCATGACAGACAACTTCGATGGCTCACTCAAAGAGCCGGTTGTTTTGCCTACTAAACTACCTAATTTGCTCTTGATGGGATCTGAAGGTATTGCTGTGGGTATGGCCACCAAAATCCCACCTCACAATTTAACTGAGGTTAACAATGCCGTCATCGCCATGATTAAAGCTGGTAGATCCGAGCTTTTGCCAGATGCTACAGATGTGAAAGCCAAAGTTAAAACCTCTACCTCCACCACAGCCGTTTCTAAAAATCCGGCTTTCAAAGATCAAGTCGTCGCCCCAGAGGTGATTAATGAGATCTTGGCTACAGATGCCGCAATTCTGGCTGGTCAATTCACCACTGAAATTACTGTCGATGAGATCATGGAATACGTTAAAGGGCCAGATTTCCCAACTGCCGGCATCATCTACGATTTCCCCACCATCAAAGCGGCTTATCAAACTGGTAAAGGCAAAATCATTACCAGAGCCAAAGCCGAAATAGAGGAGGGCGAAAAAGGTAGCTACAGAATTGTCGTCACTGAGCTGCCTTACCAGGTTAACAAAGCCAAACTCTTGATGAAAATCGCTGATATGGTCCGCGACAAAAAAATCGTCGGCATTAGAGCTTTGCGGGATGACTCAGATCGCAAGGGGATGCAGATCACCATCGAGCTGAAGCGTGACGCCAAACCTAAAGTCATCTTAAACAAACTCTTCAAATACACTGAACTTCAAACCAGTTTTGCCATGAACATGGTGGCGCTCAATAGCGAAGGCACGCCTCAACTGATGAACATTCGCCAAGTCCTGAAGGAATATATCGTTCATCGCCAATTGGTGATTGTTCGCCGGAGTCAATTTGAACTAGCTGAAGCCCGCGACAGGTCTCACATCTTAGAAGGTCTACTCATCGCCCTCAATAATCTGGACGATGTCATCGACACTATTCGCAAGTCTAAAGATTCTGAGATTGCCCACGCTTCTTTAATGGCTAAGTTTGGCTTAAGCGATGTTCAGGCTACCGCCATCCTAGAGATGCAACTGAAGCGGTTAGCCGCCCTAGAGCGCTTAAAAATTGAAGATGAATACCGCGAAATCCAGGCTACCATCGGAAAATTAGTCAAACTCCTCAGTCACCCAGCCGAAATTCTCAACGTTGTTATTACTGAAACTAATGAACTAACCAGTCTTTATGGTGACGCTCGCCGGTCAAAACTCATTAAAGGTAAAGTTGGCGAGTTCTCAGATGAAGACTTAATTGCCAATGAGAATACCGTCATCACTTTAACTGAAAGTGGCTACATCAAGCGGCTCAGTCCTGCCGCCTTCCGGTCCCAATCTAGAGGCGGTAAAGGTGCCGCCGGTCTAACCATGAAGCAAGAAGACATGCTTAAGTGTTTGGTCAGCTGTACCACCCATGACATGCTCCTCATCTTCACTAACCAAGGCCGGGTCTTTAAGACTAAAGCCTTCGAGTTGCCAGATGCTAGCCGTCAAGCCAAAGGCACGGCTATCGTCAATCTCTTAAACCTTAAATCAGATGAGAGCGCCCAATCCATCATCGTCATCAACGAAGCCGCAGATAAAGACAAATACATCACCTTAGCTACTCATCAAGGTTTAGTTAAGAAAACAGCCGTTAAGTTGTATGACAATATTCGTCAGAACGGCATTGTGGCCATTATTCTCAACACCGGCGATGAACTAGTCTGGGGCAAAATTACCTCAGGTCAAGATCACCTGATGTTGATTTCCCACCAAGGCAAGTCGATTCGCTTCAGCGAAACCGAAGTCAAAAATTCCCAACGCGATACCAAAGGCGTCCGGGGCGTTACCCTCGGCTCTGGAGATTACGTTATCGGCGTCGAAGCCTTCCCAGATACTAAAGAAATTACTGACCACACTGCCCTCCTCCTGGTGACTGAAAAGGGCTTGGGCAAGCGAACCTTATTATCTCAATACCCGGTCCAGAAACGTTCAGGGTTAGGGGTCAAGGTCGCCGATATCACCACTCGAACTGGTAAAGTCGCTGCCGCCAAGCTCCTGAGTGCCGAGCACGACGAAGTTGTCATTAGTACCAAAGAGGGGACTACCATTAAGCTGCCGCTCAAGGGTGAAACTATTCCATTACTGACCAGACCTACTCAAGGCGTGATCCTAATGAAACTCAAACCCACAGACATGGTAGTGGCTGTAGCCTTAGTTGAGGGTGAAGAAACCACTTAGCATAAAGCTCTAAAGTTGATTTTTTGTGAGGGGCGGCGGCGCGCTGCTTTCCAGCCGGCTCCGCCTTAAAACAGGCCGCTGAAGATTTTCGAATGAGAAGTCAGAACTAAAAAGAAAAACTCCATGTCTGCTATCTAGCATCTGGAATCAGATATCTGAAAGTGGACCGAAGGGGGCTCGAACCCCTGACCTCCTGCATGCCATGCAGGCGCTCTAGCCAACTGAGCTATCGGCCCGAAATATTTATTTGTTAACGGTTTGAGATTATAGCAAAACCACTTTTAATGGGTAGAGGCAGAACTAAACTTGATTGTCTTTGATATGTTATTTTATATTCTGATTATTTAATTTATTGTTTGTAATTTTTTGATATTATTTATTTTATTAAAGATGACTTTTATATATTTAACAGAGTTTACTAAAAACCAGGTTTTAGATTTTTTATTAAGCCCAAACAACCAAAAATCTAATAAAGCCGCTTTTCGCCACCTCGAGTGCTAACTCAGAATTTTCATTTTTTCCTACTCGAGATATAATTGATATATCAAACTAAAATTTAGATATCCCAAATTAGCAGAGTAGAGAGGTGTCTGCTAAATTTTGGAATGATACTCATCATAAACTTTCTTGAGCTGAGGCCTAGTGACATGTGTATAAATTTGAGTAGTCGCAATATTTTTATGGCCGAGCATTTCTTGGACATCTCTTAGGCCCGCTCCGTTAGATAAGAGGTCAGTAGCGAAGCTATGCCGGATACCATGGGGACTTAATTTAATCGGCAACTTAGCCAGCCGACAATATTTATCCACCAGTCGCTGAACGCTTCTAGTTGTTAATCTCATGGCTTCACCATCAGCCAGTTGCTCTTCTTGTTTGCCAGAAAATCTCACAAAGACTGGCCGCCAATTATCTTGTCGAGTATCCAGCCAGCGGCGCAACCATTGTCTCGCGCGCTCACTTAAAAAAACCACTCTGGGTCTGCGACCCTTACCCACAACCCCAAACTCTGGCCGATCTAAATCTAATTGATCTCTGTTTAAATTAACTAGTTCGCTAACCCGCAAACCGGTTGAAAACAAAACCTCTAACATGGCCTTATCCCTCAAACCATCGGGATTGCTAATGCTAGGCTGATTTAACAGCCGCTCTAATTTGTCAGCCATTAGAAACTTCATCGGCGTTGACTCACCCTTAGGTAGCTCAATTTTTTCTGGGTGCAGTACCTGAGCGTCCTGTTTGACTAACCATTTAAACCAGGATCTTAGTGCAATAATATAATAGCTTTGTGTACGTTTAGATAGTGTTTGATCCTCATCAAAAACATACCTAGAAAGATAGACTCGGTACTTTCTGAGAATTTCGATAGTCAGCTGACTTAAGTCTTTATAACCTTGTTTGGCAAACCACTCATTAAACCGGCGGAGGTACAAACTGTAATTTCTGATAGTCAATCTGCTGACGTTCCGCTCCACTTCCAAGGCTTCGAGGAAGTCTATCATCGCTATCGCTGGCTGTGTTGATATGGCCATACCCCCAGCCTAACACGTTCAGATCTAATCAGATAGCTAGAATCGCCTTCCAAGTCTGGGAGTAGGCGAGAGTCAGCTTGAAAATTGCCAAAACGCCACGATCTGATGTTTCCATGACGCACTGATGACACATTTGTGATAGCTGACTAGATCAAATAGTGACAATTTAAGTCAAATTTAGCCATTGGCCAACTTTAGCAGAGAGGTCATTACTCTGCTAATTGAGACCCTTAATATTTCGTCCTGATATATCTTACTATTATTAGTATTTACTCAAGAATATTTTCCAACAAAACCGGGTGTAAGTCACTAAGTAAAAAAATAAATTTACCGGTCGCCAAAATTGGCTTGAAATTTTAGATTCAGAAAAGGTTAGAAATAAAATTCAAAAAAATTCTAGTTCTAGAAAATCTCAGGAGCTAAACCTAGCAAATTCAACTGAAAACTAGCCTGACACCTTAAAATTAACCCCCAGCCAGATGTAGTGTTACTAGCGCCTCAAAAACGGCTTTTTAAAGAACGAGCTGGACTAGTTATCATTATCAAATAGGCAACTATTTTAGACTAAAGACTGATGTATCAAGTAATTGACTCTTACGACTTAAATTTGCAGTCAAAACTAAAAAACTGAAGTGTGTCTGCGACAGAGCAGTAATTCTAACAAGTCCCGAGTTAAGACCAGATTAAGAGATCTGGAAAATCGATAGCAAACAAACTTAGGTACAGATTTTTTACCGGGTCAATGTCGCAAAAGTTATATTGTGCGACATAGTAATTCCAAAGTCGGACACCCCTCAAAACAGAGGGAGAGCAACTCTGCTAACCTTACGGCTATGTTGACTAACTACCAACTCATTCCTCACTAAAAATAGATTAGTGATTCACTTCTTCTCCAGGTCTCTCGGCAAATTGGCCATTTTCACCTTAAATCCCTGCTTTGTTGGTTAGATTTATAAACCAGCCTGCCAAACCCAAAACTTGGCTTCGGGTTTTGTTCTTTATGTCTCTTTGCACCAGGCGTGGCAAAATTCACCCCATCTGGGGCTTTCGTTTCATATATATTCCGCACTGAATGCATCAAAGAATATCATTATTTGTCTCTACCAGGCTAAAGGAGTCAACGGCCTATAATTTTTCACAGGAGTTTTCCACAATACTATATCAAACTATATCATCTTCCTCTCTCCCATCTGGTAGATTTAAAAAAAATTAATCTCTCCTACTGACTCTTTAATTAAGCTTAAATTTAAATTTAAGCCTGGTGGAAAAAATTTATTTCCAAGGAAATAAACCAATAATTAAAGCCCCTAGCAGGACTGCTAGCCAGGTGTACTCCTGAAGCGTACTTTGAAAAAGTCTCCCCTTCAACAAACTTTGGAGAATACTCAAGCTGACATAAAGAATTGCCATAATAAATAACGACACGTACCAAATAGATAATGGCAATAGTGAAAAAATAGCGGCAAACTCGGCTAGAACACTAGCCACAATCCCGCTTAAGATCAGCACTTCTTTGCTGATTGTTGTTTCAAGTTTAATTGACCAAAGCGAAGTTAATATCAACAAATAGTGCGCTGCAGCAACTAAAATTGCCGTTCCATAAAAAGCCAGGTTTAACGAAAAGATGGTATTTGTGAGCAGGATTGAGGTCAGCAGGGTAAAAAAAAGACCAATGGCATGAGCTGCGTACACTAATTGAATGGTTCTCCCCTTGGCAACTGAATAAATGTTCGCCGTTAAATATTGGCCGTACATACCAATTCCAAACACCGCCAGGACAATTAATCTCGAGGTGATGCTGCTAGGCAGTAAAAAATAAAACAAGCCAACGGCAGCGGCATACAAGGCTGGCTGAGGCAAAATCGTCACCCATTCATATGGCTGAAGATCTTCAGACAGTGCCCAGGCAGAAGCAAAATAAGTTAAAGCTGTCAAAGCCGCAATTCCAAAATAGCGCCAATCAACATTAATGTATTGGAGTGCCGATAGCGCTAAACTCAATACAATCGAGCTAATAACAAATTTTTCTCTTCGCCGCATAAGTTGTTTATTCTTGTCCAAGCCATTCACCAACGCAATAGACATCTTCTACATCATCTAAAACTCTAAGATTATCAATTAAGCTCTGAAGCTGAGCCTGGTGTGAAGTGTCAGAGATTGGCATTGGCATAGTCAAAATGAACTCGCCAGCCATCCCCTTCTCGAATAAATATTTCACACTTCCCGGTGATCCTAACACGCCGCCAGCTTTACTAAAAACACTTCTCACCTCTCCAGTTGTCCGATTATGGTTATTGGTAATGGCCACCACAATAAATCCCACTCCTCCCGGACCAAAGCCTTCAAATGTCACCTCTTCCATATTGGCGCCGGTTCCTACTCCCAAACCTGAATCGATCGCCCGCTGGACTTTTTCCTTGGGCATGTTTACATCTCTGGCCTTATCAAGTAGGACTCTCAAACCAATGTTAAATTTTGGATCGCCAGATTTGCCTTCTTTAACCGTCAGTCTAATATGTTTGGACAGTTCGCCAAACATTTTGGATTTCTTGCCATCAACTACAGCCTTGTGGCCCTTAATATTGTTCCATTTGCTATGACCAGACATGATTTAGGCTTTCTGGAATCTTTTAATGATTCCTGATAGTTTTCTACTGTCTTTTAAATATCTGTTCTCTAATTTTCCCTGATCTTTCCGGTATCCGCGATCAGATATCCGATATCTGAAATATACCTCTGAAATCATACATTGACAACTCAAGCTCTAACCGCTATTCTTCACTGTAATTTTCAGGACTATGCAGAAACTCTCTGTTCTCCGCCAGACTGCCATCCAGGCAGCCAAAACATTAGCTTGGGATCAAGCTGTGTTAATTAATCAAGACATCTTGTCTCAAGAGCCTAACGATCTTGACGCCTTAAATCGCTTAGGGCTAGCCCAGATGCAGCTCAAGGATTTAGCTGGGGCGAAAACTACTTTTAATGCTGTAATAAAGATTGATAAATCAAACATTATCGCCAATAAACATCTGAAAAAACTTGCCACCAACCAAGTTGGCAATCTCTTAACATTTTCAGATAGTTATTTCATCGAAGAACCGGGCAAAACTAAAATTATTGATCTTCACCGCTTAGCTGGCAAACAAATTCTAGGAACTTTATCTGTAGGTCAATCTTGTGAGCTAGTTATCAAGGCTCACTTTATTTGCATCGAAACTAACAAAATTCACATCGGTGCCCTGCCAGAGGATCTCTCAGCCAGATTAGCCAAGCTAATTAATAATGGTAACGCCTACTCTTGTCAAATTCACTCGGCCACTGATAAGACCTGTAAAGTCTTAATCAAAGAAACCAAAGCTTCAGAAAAAAATGCCAATGTGCTATCTTTTCCAGTTGCCAAAACCGCTTTAGCTGGCGCGGCTGGCAGTGATGACTTCATTTTGGAAGACGAGGTGCCAATTCAACTCGAAGACGGCGAAACAGATCCTAACGCGATCGAATCAGCTCTAGAAAAAATTGACGATTTTAGCTAAGACCGCTTAACGAGCATTATCTAAACCCACAACCAAAACGATTGGGGCGCGATATCTCAAAGTTTTTTCAGCATCTAATTTTACTTGTGGAACAGTGGGTATCGATCCTGCCACTGCTAAAGCTGCATCGTGGCATTTATCAGCCTGATTTGGGTCTAACCACAAGGCGCTATCCTCAATCGCAGCTGTCTCAGCCGAAATTCGAATCACCTCGTAACCAGTGTTTGTTAGCAAAGTACCAATCTGTTTGGCTAGTCCCTGAGATTGAGTGGCATTAATTACCGCCACAGGACAATCTGCTGCTGAAACAAATGCTGTGGCCACTAAGTCACTAAGCTCAGTTCCAAACTGCCATTTAAATCTAGCCTGTTGAGTGAACCAATACCAACTCAGGCTAGTCTTAAAATCCCGCATTGATTCGATTCTCGCCTCATAACTTAAATCAGCTAACCAAATTTTCTGCCAAGATGTTGTAACGATCTCTTTTACAGCCGCTATCGCCAAACCGCGAAGTTTTTTCTCCCTTTCATCAATTGAAAGCAACATCTGGCTAGCTTGAACTTGTTGCTGCCAAGCTTTCAATTCAGCCCAAGGTACAACTCTAGAAATCAATCTACCGCTGATGGCCCCTAAGCTAGCCTGTATATAAGCGGGTGATTTGTTCTCAATCATCAATAAGGGATAAACTGCCGCCACACTGTACTGGCCATAACCGCTGAACAACTCCGTCAGAGTTTCCGGAGCTAAATTCACAAAAACACTTTTTTTGGCATCTGGTTGAAACTGCAAAATCCAAGGACCAACCTGGCTTCCAGGTTGTGGATCAACCAAAACCAAGGTCGTTGGCTGGTTAACCGCCAGCAACTCTGCCAATTGGGATTTTAACCAAAAGAAACCTCCCACCGACAAGCCAACAGAAACAACTAAGCCAATCAAAAACCTGCCCAAGAAACCACCCCTGCTAAGTTTGGTTTTGGTTTTAGCCGAAGCTTCTCGAGGGGTATAATCCTTATATCGGGTTTCAGTCATCTGATAACAAATACTATGCCTCAATTATCTCAGTTTAGCTATCACCTGCCACCTGAATTAATTGCCCAAAGACCAGCTGAACCCAGAGACAGCAGTAAGTTAATTAGGATTAATCGTTCGACTGGTGAAATTTCCCAGCATCATTTTACGGATTTAGCTCAGCTCCTCGACTCTAGCTCTGTCCTTGTTCGCAATAATACCAAAGTCATCCCCGCCAGAATCTATGGTCACAAAAAAACAGGTGGCGCGGTTGAAATTCTCCTCAACCGACGCGTTGGTTTTGATTCGGCTGGCAATGAGCAATGGGAGTGCCTAACCAAACCAGGTCTAAAACAGAACCAAGTGGTTTTTTTCCAAGCCTCTCCCTTAACCGCTACTTGTACAGCTATTACAGATTACACCAGAGAAATTACTTTTAACTTACCTCAAAAACTTTTTTTTACAGAATTAATGGCCATCGGCCACACTCCAATTCCACCTTATATTCACTGGAATGACGAAGATGAAACAGAGTTAAGAACTCTCTATCAAACAATCTATGCCAAAATCTCTGGCTCAGCTGCCGCCCCCACAGCCGGCCTACATTTCACCCCAGAATTAGAAATGAAGTTAAAAGCCAAAGGCGTAGAAATTCTCGAAGTCACCCTCCATGTGGGTTTGGGCACTTTTCTGCCAGTTAAGACACAAGATATTGCTAAGCATCATTTACACAAAGAATGGCTGGAGCTCAAACCTGAAGTAGCCCAGAGACTAAATGTTTTAAAAGCCGCCGGCAAAAAAATTATTGCAGTGGGTACAACTACCACCAGAGTTCTAGAAAGTTGCGTTGATAAAAATGGCCAATTAGCCGGACAAACTAAAGAAACTGAAATTTTTATTTACCCACCATACAAATACCAAATAGTCACCGGTATGATCACAAATTTTCACTTACCTGAATCGAGTCTGCTAATGTTAATCTCTGCCCTAGTCAGTTGGCCAAATACCCAAATAGAGTTTAAAGATTTTAATTCTAGCTTAGTTGGTCGCGCCTACCAAACTGCCATTCAAGAAAAATATCGTTTCTACAGCTTTGGCGACGGGATGCTAATTTTATAACGGTTGCCCAGAACTTAACTTTAATCTAACTCTCTCTTTAAATGTATTTCATACTCTTCTGGAGTTTCTGGCCTGAGCTTTTCAACCCCGATGACGATGTAGGTGTCAATGTGGGCATAACCCATTTCATCAATTGATTCAATTTTGCCCCTCACAGTCCCATCAAGCGAGACAACCATCACACCTGCTACAACGCCATTTTCTCTCGCTGCCGTAATAACGTGTTCAGGAATTCTAGCCACTGTTTCTAGCATTATTCTGCTCTTAGCCAAAGTAGGTCTGGCTCTATTAATTAGGCGCCAATTTCGTATCTAACAAATCTAGTCACCAACATCTTCTCCCCAATCTTGCCACTCAAACTCTTAAGCAAAGTGCTGATGGTTTTAGAAGGGTCTTTGATGAATTCTTGCTCCATTAAAGCCTCGACTGTTTCTGGGTTCATGGCCACGACTTGCATAGCCATATCTCTGGCCAAATCTCGAAATTCTTGGTTTTTAGCCACAAAATCTGTTTCACAGACCAACTCAACTAATGCTGCGGTAGTCCCAGTGCCATGAACGTAATTGGCGATAAAACCACATTTGGTTTCGCGGTCTTGATTCTTTTCGGCGCGGGCTAAACCCTTGGCCTCAACCAAAGCCTCAGCTTTTTTGAAGTCACCATTGGCGTCTTCTAAAGCTTTTTTACAGTCCATGATTCTAGCGCCAGTGGCTTCACGAAGTTTTTTGATATCTTGAGCGGTAATGGGCATGATTTTCCTTTTTGAGTTAGGCGGGGTCGCCAGGTAGCTGTTAGGCTAACGCAGCGACCAGCGCTTTAAATTTAAATATTAACTTATTTACTATCTCTACCGGCGCTGTAAGCACCAGTGATCTCATTAACGATGAGTTGAACACTCTTCAATGCATCATCGTTAGCTGGAATGACCAAATCGACAGTGGTGGGATCTGCATTTGAATCAGCTAAAGCGATTGTAGGCACTTCCATTTTGCGAGCCTCAGCCACAGCATTCTTTTCTCTAGCTGGATCAATCACAAAAATACAATCTGGCTTGGTTTTGAGATCGCGAACTCCATCCAAAAATCTTTGAGTTCTGATCAATTCTTTTTCCAGCTGATTGCGTTCAAATTTGGTATAACCTTTGAACTTATCTGTCTTTAAGCCAGACTCAATCTCCAACATTCGTTTAATGGAAAGCTTAACTTGATCCCAGTTGGTGAGTAATCCACCCAACCATCTTGAAGTCATGTAGAACATGCCAGCTTTAATGGCGGCAGCTTTAACAACTTCTTTAACTTGGCGCTTGGTACCAACCACGATCATGGTCTTACCATTTTTGCCTAATTCATAAGCGTAGTTATAGGCAATTTGCATTTGCTCGGCGGTTTTGGCCAAATCAAAAATATGGACGCCATCTTTTTCCATATAGATGAAAGGCTTCATCTTAGGATGCCACTTGCGTTTTTGGTGACCAAAATGGCAACCAGCCTCAAGTAGGGCGGCTAAATCATATTCTGGAGCATGCTTTGGCAAGGTAGAAAGATCTTGCATAAAGTGTCCTTATCTATCTGTCGCTGAACTCGACGGTTCAGTTCACAGAAAAGCAAAGTGATTCAAATCAGGACGAAAAAATCACAGCGCTCAAATTTTTTATAGACTGGAAGTATATCACTAACGCTCGAGTAAATCCAGACTGTTCTCCATTAAACAAGAAACAGTTAGCGGACCCACACCACCCGGCACTGGGGTTACAAAACTAGCCACTGGCGCCACTGATTTAAAATCCACATCTCCCTGCGGCTCGCCCACATCAATGACTAAACTTTCGGGCTTCAACCAATCCCCAGTTATCAGACTCCGTTGACCGGTGGCGGAAACAACGATGTCGAAATCTTTCAAAAAAACTTTTTGTTCTATCATGTTATTTAACTCTGATTTACCAATCAAACTGACTTGGTACTTTCTGTTTATTAGCTCCGCCGCCAATGGCAAACCTAAGAGTTCTGACCGGCCCAAAATTACCACTTTTAACTGAGCTTTGGCTTTTATGTCTAATTCTAAAATTCGGGTGTAGTGTTTCAAAATTAGCAGGACTGCCCGGCAAGTTGCCGGCAAAACTGTCCCAGTTTCTCGCCACTCATTGGCTTTAATTTTGGCTAAAGTAGTTGGAGTCAAACCGTCTACATCTTTGGCGGGTTCAATCGCAGCCACTAAAGGTTGCCACCAGGCTTTGTATTCCTCTGGTGAGCGACTGCCTCGGCCGGGTTTCTGGAGAATAATACCGGTAATCTTGGAGTCTAAATTGAGTTGCAAAACTTGGGTAATAACTTTTTCAATTGGATCGGTTACGGAAAATTCGAAAACCTGATAACCAATCCCCAGTCGCGCCGCCGCCTCTCTTTTGAGTCTGGTATAAAGCAAACTGCCAGCGTCTTCAGTAAATAGAATGGCCGCTATTGTGGCTGGTTGGTTTTCTCTACTGGCCGTCAACTGTTGGGCTCTAATCGCCAACCCCGGCTCGCGTGCTAATGCCAAAGCATAGCCATCCACCGGCAAAGTTTCTGTTTTAATTAAATCCCGTAAATTCATGACCGTATTGTAACAGTCAGACTTAATGGCTAGCTAGAGCTCCCATCACAACATCAACCCGATTGGGGTAAATTTTGGTGGTTCTGAGCTTGAAGCCAAACTTGGCATATAAATCTCTGACTGGCTGGTTAAACTCAGCTGAGTTAGTTTGAAGACTAAAATTGATGGGCGTTTCTGGAAAAACCAACATGCCCAATTTTGAATTGTGATCTAAGAATGCTTGAATGAGTTTTTTACCCAAACCCTGACCGCGATAATCAGACCTGATTGCCAACTCACTAATATAGATCGTTGCCATCGGATACTGAGGATTATGCTCACTTGCGCGCTCGTAACCCATGATGTAGCCAACTAAAGTCTCGTCGTCCAGAAGAGCTAAACTTCGCTGCCATTTACCATGAAATATTCTAGCTTCCTTCTGCTGGGCTAAAACTGTGTCAGTAGACAAATTTGTCTCTGGAATTTGGTGAGCCAAATTAACTAAATCAGTTAAATATTTTTGGGCAAACTCAAATGTCAGCGGCGCCAATTGCATAGATTTTTAGCTCAAAATCTTTTTAATCCTAGCAATGTTTTCCGCGTCTGGGCCATTGCCATCAAGTCCCGGAGCTTCGGTGATTAATGGAATCTGAGCAATCTCTGGCAAGTTTAGAAAAGTTTTTAAACTCTCGGCCGGAATATTTCCGGCGCCAATATTATCATGTCTATCTCTACCAGAATCAAAAGGATCACGACTATCATTGATATGAATGACTTTCAAACTTTCCCAAAGTCCCAACTCAGTGATTTTTTGACCAACAGCTTTTAATTCAAACCCAGCCGCAAACCCATGGCAAGTATCAAAGCACCAACCTAACCTCTTAGAATTCACTTGATCCAAAAGCCATCTAATCTCACCCAAGTCACTAGCGATTTTGCCATTTTGACCAGCTGAGTTTTCAATCAAAAAAGTCGCGGCTTCTGGAGTGGCTGCCAAAATTTTCTTAATCTGATCAACCAATTGAGTTTTAGAAGCTTCAAAGCCTCTACCTTGATGACTGCCTAAGTGGACCACCACCCCGGCGCCCTTAATATGGGCATCAAAATTTAAATCGTGGATCAATGTCTGAGTCGAAAGTTCAACTAGCTCTGGTTTATCTGAAGCTAGATTAACTAAATATAGCGCATGGGTAAAAATTGGCCGGACATCAAATTTTTCTTGAGCCGCCCAAACCTTAACCGCATCAATATTCTGCAGTGGCGTCCGCCGCCACATCCTGGGTGAACCTGAAAAAACCTGGATACAATTAGCTCCCATTTCGGCAGCATGAACCACGGCTAAATCTATGCCGCCAGTAGTTGATAAATGAGCGCCAATTCGGCGCAAATTACTAGGTTTCATAATATTGAATCTCCAATTGGCTAGAGGTAATTTTAGGCAGACAAGCTAATATCTTGTCCCCGTGTTTAAATGTCACAATCTGACTCTTAGTGGACCTATCCAAAACCGATTTAAATGATTCAGCAAAACTGACTTCTAAAAATGGTCCACCGATAATGTGATCGTGTACTGCATCATAAAACCCGTGCTTTATGTTGTCAGCCATGATTTGATGCTTTAATTCTTCTAGACGGCAAACCTCTGGAAAAGATTTGAGAATTCGCCTCAAAACGACCAAGACGTCTTTTCTTTGAGACTCTAATTTAGCAATTTTCTCCTTCTCAGCTTCAAAAATTTTTTCGTCCATATTTTTTACCATTGAAACAATGGAAATTGATTGGCAAACGTTTTAACTTCTTGAGCAATCGCTAAGAGTTTAGGATTTTTACCAGCCTGAACTCTAAAGTTTTTCAAGAATTCTCCCCTGTCAGCTTTATTAGCTGGCAATTGTTCAGCCTTAATTATCTCAACCACTTGAGCCAGCCATTTAGCAATTTTTGCCATATGCTCTGGCTTTAGCCCTCTGGTGGTAATGAGTGGTGTGCCGATTCTTAAACCAGATGGGTAAAACGGTGAGCACGGCTCATTAGGAATCGTATTGCGATTAGCGTAAATTCCAGCCACATCCAGAGCAAAAGCTACTTGAGTGCCGAAACCTTCGCCAAAAGGAGTTAAATCCACCAAGATTAAGTGATTTTCTGTGCCATTGCCAACTAGTTTCAAACCCTCAGCCATCAAAGCCTTTGCTAGGGCTCGAGCGTTCGCAGTAACTGTTTGAGCATATTTAGTAAAGTCTGGTGCTTGATCTTCCAGAGCCGCAATCGCAATTCCAGCCGTAGTGGCATTATGAGGCCCGCCTTGCAATCCTGGAAAGACTGCCTTATTAATTTTTTCCATCAGCTCAGAGTCACGAGCCAATCCCCTATCTGTCACCAAGATCATCGCGCCTCTGGGGCCTCTAAAAGTTTTATGAGTTGTCGACATAATGACATCGGCATAAGGCACCGGAGACATATGCTCACCAGCCACCACCAAACCAGTAATATGAGAAATATCTGCCACCAACCATGCCCCGACTAAGTCAGCCATTTCTCTAAATTTAGCAAAATCCAATATAAATGGATAAGCAGTGGTGCCAACAATAATCATTTTGGGCTGATGCTCCAACACCAAAGTTCGCATTTGACCAAAATCAATTCTAGCCTCAGCGTTCAGACCAAACTGGACTGAATTAAAATATCTGCCAGAAAAGGTCACCTTGGGTTGGCCATGGGTTAAATGGCCACCACTAGATAACGCCAAACCCATTAGTGTATCTCCCGGCTCCATCAGAGCAAACTGAATCGCACTATTGGCTGGTGAGCCAGAATAAGCTTGGACATTAACTCCCACCACCTGCCCAGAATTTTTTTTGCCATCCACGCCAATATGGCTGGCAGCCGGCCCGCGATTAAATAAATCCATAACTCTAACTTGAGCTAAAGCTTCTAATTTATCGATTTCCTGATTGCCTTCGTAATAACGTCTAGCTGGGTAACCCTCGGCATACTTGCTGGAAAGACAGGTCGCCAAAACTGCCGAGACGGCAGGAGAAATGTGATTTTCTGACGGAATTAAGCCCAGCTTATCGTGCTGCCTAGCAGTTTCAGCCTCAATAATCTTTGTCACCTCGATATCCGTGGCCGAGATTTCTTTGAGTAAAAATTGATCAATTTCAGATTGGGTAAGTTTAGCTGTCATAAGGCTACTTTAGCATGATTGGCTAGTTTGGGCAGTAAGGATTTTAATCTCGAGGGCGGCGCCACTCGGCAGCGCAACCAAACTTCGCGCTGGTGGCGCCTTAAAATTAACTTTTACTGAATTCCCCTAATTAATCTATTGCCAATTACGGCTGATTCAGCATTTTCCATTAAGTCACTAGATGGAGCGGTCATCTTATGTCTGATATTGAGTCCCAACTCCGCTTCTTCATTACTTAAAATACCCATAGCCAAAATTTGACCCTGATCTCTTAAACATTCGAGTAAACCAAAATGAGGATTGGCGGAATAAATTTTTCCATCAGCCTTAGCTTTTTGCCAATATACCTCAAATAATTCTGGATCTATGAGTTTGGAAACGACCTTTAATAAATTCCAAAACGGCTTAGACTTCTCAGAATTGATCCAAACTGCTGCCAAAGGCCAAACTACTTCAACTTGATTAGAAGGGCCAAAGCAATAAACCTGCTTCAACCTATCATGAAGTTGCTGCTCTTCTGCAACAGAGAGTTTTCTGCCTAACCGCTCTAAATTAAACCCTTGCTGCCAATACCCATCTGGCCCTTTTAAGAAAAAATTAACATCCGCCCCAATAGCTAAATTGCCAATTTCTAAACTGCTTCGAACTTGCCGGCCTTCTAATATTCTGTCCCAATCTAACCAGGCTCCGGTTTCATTTACAAGTTTTCTTAATTCTGGTGGTAAAAACTGGCCAGCTACATCAAAAGCCCAACCGGCTTTCTGAGCTGCGACTGGGACTGGATTGGGGTGAAAAGGTTCCGCTTCCATTGGATGACCAGAATTGGGAATCATGCCTGAGATATTGGCTACTTTGCAGACAAAATCAACTGCCTGATCAATTTTCGCGACTCTTCCAGACGCAATTAATAGCTGACTAACCTGTGACAGCATGTCCAGGACATCATCTCGCCGCTTCATGTCAGCTATTTCTGCTCTAATTGATATATCTGAATTTTGCCTCAGACTTAAATACTTTTTTCGACTAAAAATTTCACCAGATATGATTGGCCGAGGCACAAATGTAGTATCAACTGGTTTTTGATAGCTGGCGACTGCTTCCCAATTAGTCTCACCTAAATAAGCTTGCCAAAATAATTTAATTAAGGCGTGATTTGAAAGTTTGGTTTCAGTCCCAACAGAACTGTCTTTTGGCAAAGCCAAACCAGATTCAAAAAAGATTTTTGGTGAGGTGGCTGACTCCAGCATTTAGATATAAAAAAACACCAGCTACTTATTACTCGCTCACTTGGTTTCCGCTGGAAAAAGTTGCTTCCAGGCTGTTTCTTGGGAGCGAAAACAGTTTTGAGGTGTCTTCGCTTTTCTACTTCGAAATTCGATTCTGAGAACTTCGCTAGAATTTATGTATTATATACATACATTCAATAACTCGCAACTCAAGAAAATTTGGCTAAATTACCGTTATAATAACCCCTCATGAATTTTGAAATTAGCGTTCTAATATTAATCCTGGCTGGAGTTATGTGCAGCATCAGCCAAGCCACTCATAAGCTACTCATCAACAAAGGTTGGTCAGTCAGTCAGTTGAGTTTAGGTCTAATGGTAGTTGAAATAGTTGTGGGGCTGCCATTTTTTATTTGGGGTGGCCCGTTACCAACCATAAAAGAGGCCTGGTTAGTTGCTATTGCCACTGCTGGAATTTTTAGTTTGGGTAAATTAGCTACTTTCAAAGCTTTCGAAACCACACCCTTAAGTGTGGTGATTATCCTTCAAAGGCTCAGTCTAGTTGTCACAGCTGTTTTGGCAAATATATTTTTAAATGAACTGTCTAGTCCCTTTCGCTGGCTAGGTCTGGTAGTCATAATTGTCAGCAGCATCATTTTAGGTCTAGCCACCCATCACGAAAACAAGCGCAAAAATATCACTGCCACCGCCTCCATCGGCCTTATATATGCCTTAGTGGCCGTGGTATCTTCAGGAACGGCCGCCGTCATAGATAAAATAGCCCTCAATTATTTTTCCAACTGGAGCTTCATCTGGATTGACACAGTTTTGGTCGGCGGCTTTATTTGGCTGATCGCAATTTTTAGACAACGGAAAATTCCAAATGTCACTCCAATTATTAAAAAGGAAGTTTGGTGGTTAATTTTAGCTGGCAGCACTAACTTATTGGCTTTTGGCATTCTACTCAGCCTAATGAAGCGCTGGGATGTTTCACTAGTTATGCCCATTTACAAAATTTCGACTTTATTAGTCACGGTTTTAGCTGGCTGGTTGTGGCTGAAAGAAAAGGACCAGGTTTGGTCTAAAACCATTGCCTTAGTTCTGGGTTGTATCGGAATCTGGCTGATGAGCAAATAAGCCTTTTAAGCCTCAATCAACCTGGTTAAAACTAATTTTAAATCTTCAGGCAAAGGCGCTAAAATATTTAATCTTTGATTGCTACGAGGCTGAATAAAACTCAGCTCAGCTGCATGCAGGAATTGTCTGGGACACCACAATAGATCAAGTTTAGAGCGTTTTTTGCCCACATAGACCCAGTCACCCACAATTGGATGGTGAATATGAGTCATATGAACTCTAATTTGATGGGTTCGGCCAGTTTTAGGCTGGCATTCAACCAAACTAAAACCTTGATCATAGGTAGGTTTATTACTTCTAAGCAGTTTTCTAGCTTTCTCTGGTAATTTTAAAAATTGGTTTTCAAACTCAACCATTTTTGGATCTTTAACGCCCAAGCCAATTTTGGCCGGCTCAACTAAACCTGCCATGCCTACAAAATGGCGCTTGACCTCATATTTTGTCAAGGCAATTCTGCCATCCGCAGTCACGGTAAATTTTGTTCTGTCTCCCCTAGCCCTCCCGAGCGGCGCGCTAACTTCACCTGTGGGCACTGGAAAATCCCCATGGACTAAACACGAGTATTTTTTTTGAATGACTCGATCTCTAAATTGCTGCAACAACAAAATTAAAGCCCCTGGATTTTTTGCTACTAATAAGGCTCCACTGGTATCTTTATCTAGTCTATGAGCAATACCTAGCCGGTCCTGGAAGATTGCTTCTGGGGTGCCAAATTCGACTGAAAAGTTTTCTGGAATCAATTTCCGCCAATTTGACTCTGGCTGTTCTGCCGCCCAAACAGGCAATTGAGTCTCTAGCCAATCCTGAATAGTTGGCTCTTTATTGGTATCGGCTCGATTTACCACAATTCCAGCCGGCTTATCTATCACTAGTAAATCTGTGTCCTCATAAAGAATTGTAAATTTAGGCAAGATTTTCATAAAAATTTTTTTGGCTTTTGAGTTGATTTCCAGAGCCAGTCTATCATAAGCCAGATTATCCCGAATGTAAGGGCATAATCAGCCAGATTATTTTTTAGATTTGTCGCGTAAATCGGCCAAATATCTCTAACGCCACCATAAATAACTCTATCCAACCAATTGCTCAGGCCCCCACCCCAAATCAATGACCAAGCTGGCCAAGATGTTTTAGCTAGCTGAGTAGATTTGATCAGGTATAGCCACATAATCAGCAAGGTTGTCGCTGGCAGAATCAACCAGACCAATTTGCTATTTGCCCCCCAACTAAAACTAAAGGCTCCTAAAGAGTTGAGCTGAAGGTTTTTGCCTAAAAAGGTTTTTAAACCTTGATCTATGACTACCAACCATATCGCTAGTCCCAACCAGCGAAATAATTTTGCCATTATGGCTTTCGACTCAGGCTACGACCAGATCGACTCCAAAGCAAAACTGCCCCAAAAATTGTTAAGCCCAAATAAAGATATTTGTCTAAAGCTAGGCCCATTACAACTAAATCTGGCAATTTAATCCAAGCCATGGAGAATGAAAACATTGAAAAAGCCATAATTGTCGTGGCCACTAAAAAGCCAGTTTCGGCAGTTTTTTTACCAGCTCTATACCATTCAAAAAGTCGATATTTATATTCAACTTTAAGTAAGTATAAAAACCAAATTAAACAAAAAGCCGCAAAGTAAAGTTGAATTGGATGAACTTTTTCTTGCATACCGGGAAAAACTATCCCAATCGGTAAATTGGTGGTTAAGCCATATTGGCCCCCATCGAAAAATGCCCCGATATATCGCCAAAATAACCCGAAAACTACCGCTGTCACATAATAGTCCAAAATCTCAAAAGCATCCCATTTTTTCTGTTTCGCGAATCTATAAAAATACCACAAGCCGCCTAGCATTCCTACTAATGGTTGAGTTCCCGGCAGAGAGACAAAATCCAGCCAATTGAGCCAATTCAGGCCAAATTGAGTCCAATTTAAAACAATATAACCAAATCTGCCAAAAACAAACGCTGCCACGGTAGAAAGCAAAAAACCATCAAACAACTGAGCTTCGCTGTAATGTTCTTCCCTAGCCTTTCGCCACATTACAAAGCCACTTAAGAAAAACCCAATCACACCTAGAACCGCAGCTGTTCGCAGGTGAAATAGACCGATGGAAAATAAAATTGGAAACATGCTGTCTTTACTTTAGCAGATTTATAAGCAATTATTCTTAACTTAAGAGTCGTTAACAACTTTCGCAGCCGCTAAGTGTCTTGCTACTAAAGCTTCTAGCTCTGCTTTTTCTATCTCTTCAATATAACGATTATTTCTAGCAAATCTAATTTTCTCTAAGACTATTTCCTCTGTTTCAGCTGTTACTAATGGGACAATCTGATTAAGTAGAGCTAAAAAATAATCTCCATGCTCTTTTTTGGTTATCAAAGAGTTGTTTCTGGCATAACTAATTTGTGTGACAATCTGTTCTGCGGTTTCAGGCTTAGCCATCGATATTAGATTGGTCAACATATCTTTCAACAATTTTTCCTGTTGATCTTGTGAGATTAAACGATTGTTTTTAACGTGTTTGATTTGTGTGACTATCAGCTCGGCGGTTTCTGGTGTGGCTAAAGCGACTAACTTATTTAACATATCTAGCAACAATTTTTCCTGCTGCTTTTCCAGGATCAATCTATGATTTCTGGCATAACTAATTTGTGAAACTATTATCTCGGCTTTTTCAGGCGTAACCGAAGTAACAAAATCATTCAACATATCTAGCAACAATTTTTCCTGCTGCTTTTCCAGGATCAAATGCCTATCTCTAGCCTGCATAATTTGTGCAAATATCTGCTCTGCGGTTTCAGGCGTGGCCAAAGCGACCAGATTGTTCAGTATTTCTAATAAGAGTTTATCGCCATCAGCCTCGTTAACAACATGCTTGGTTTTAGCCAAAACTATTTCTTCAAGGACAGCGGCCGCCGAATCCAGTGTAACTTTAGCAACTAAATCCTTAAGTCTCCGAGGTGTTGGCCGCTCTTCAATCTCAAAATTTTCTTGTTCATCCGTATCTTGGAAAAATTCTGCATCTCTAAACATAATTAGGTAATTAAAAAATATTATTAATCAATAAAATTAATATTGTTTTATATAAGCCTGACTATTATCTCAGCCTCCCTTGGCAGCGTGCCTATGAGGCTAGCTTAATTCCAAGTTACATTTACCAAAAAGACACTAGGTCTTTTTTAATAAACGTGCCGCGGGTGGGAATCGAACCCACACGAGATTTGTGTCTCATGGGTTTTTGAGACCCACGCGTCTACCGATTCCGCCACCGCGGCTGGCACAAGATACGGGCTATTCTACAGCAAAACAACTCGATTAGAAAGCAGCTGGGAATATAAAATTTAATTGTTATTAAATTCGCAAACCCCAATTTAGCCACCTTTACCTAAACGACACTTTCCAAACTCACAAATATCATTATCAGGATCTGGACAATCAAATCTTGTTTTGCAATCCTTAGCATCAGGCCGATCTGTCGGGTAAATTGATGGCAAAATCAAAGGTGGCTGTGTAGGAAGCCTAGGGTCAACATAAATCTTTATATCTTTAAACCGCCAAGGAACCCTAGTTGGCTGCACTGTTGGCTTTGGAACTGGTGTGGTTGGAATTGGAGTAACTTTTGTAGTTGCACAAGGGCCGCCAGTACAAGTGCAAACTCCACCCATACAACTTAAGCCGGCAGAGCAATCATTATTAGAGTTGCAGGTTTGAAATAAATATGGATAACGACTGCCAGAGGCCTGCTGACGTATGTCTTGAGTACTAAGAACCAAAAACATAATTGAGCCTAATCCTACGACAAATAACAAACTAGTAATGGCAAATTTCAAAATTAAATCTGAATGTGATTTTGGTTTGTAGATTAAGACTCTTTTTTTCATCAAATTAATAATACACTCAAAAACTGAATTTAAACAATGATCGCCCAACTGCAACTTGTCAAACCCAAGCCAAATCTGCCATATTAGATCAGTATGGAACTTTTACGTGAGCTGATTTCCAAAGCATTTGCAGTTGATAGTATCTGGTCAGTTGTCCTACGGGGAGTCATTTGGCTAGTGATTGCAGTAGTGATTATTGTCAGCATGGATAATCCAAATGCAGACTCATCCTCTGTCAAGCTTAAAGCCAATTTAGGCTTTTTTCTGATGTTTACCATGGTTTCAGGCGGCTTAATTTATTTGCTCTTTGGCTACACCCAAGTCTAAAAATTTCTAAAAAAACTCTACTTCAAGATTGCTCAGATCAAAAAATTTCAATTACAGCCGTTTTTCCATACCATAGAATTTAATTCTATCGCCTCTAAAGAACAGTTCCACTTCACCGAGTGGGCCATTGCGATGTTTGGCAATTTTCAGGGTTACCGCCTCACGCATGTCATCATCTTTGCGATATAAGAACATCACCACGTCAGCGTCCTGCTCAATCGAGCCAGATTCTCTCAAATCGGATAACTGAGGGGCTTTCTCGCCTCTTTGTTCAATAGCCCGTGACAACTGAGACAAGGCGATGACCGGAATTTTCAATTCTCTAGCAATATTCTTTAAGCCTTGTGAAATTTCGGCCACTTCTTGAACCCGATTATCTCTTGTTCTGCCCTGAGCTAGCTGCAAATAATCGACAATTAACATATCTATTTGCTGCTCAGCCATCAATCTTCTGGCCTTAGTCCGCATGTCGTAAATACTCATACCTGGTGTATCGTCAATATAAAGTTGTGATTCAGCCAAAACCCCCATGGCGTCTGATAATTTCAAAAAGTCTTGTTGGTCCAGCCGGCCAGTTTTCAGTTTCCAGGCATCAATATCGGCTTGACCAACCAACAACCGATCCACCAACTCTTCCCGACTCATTTCTAGGGAGAAAACACCCACCTTTTTCTTGGTCAAAACCGTAATATTTTGAGCCATATTAATAGCAAAAGCAGTTTTTCCCATACCTGGTCTAGCCGCTAGAATAATCAAGTTTGATTTTTGAAGCCCAGCTGTCAAAGTATCTAGATCATGAAAACCAGTTGGGATTCCCCGTAAGTCTCCCCCATTGCGCTGTAATTCATCTAAGCGATCAAAACTCTCCACCAAAGTATTTTTAATATGGATAAACGATCGAGTGTTGTGAATTTGGGAAACAGCTAAAACTTTTTGCTCGGCCAGGTCTAGGACATCGGCAATTTTTTTGCCGTCATCGAAAGCCATCTCACTCATCTCAGCTGACAAGGTAATCAATTGACGTTTAACGTAATATTCTCTAACTAGCTGAGCGTAATTACCAACATTGGCGGCAGTAGAAACAATGTTTGACAACTCGGCAACTGCAGACGCCCCGCCGACGACAGATAAATGTTTTTTCTTCTTAAGCTGATTGGTCAATGTGACCGCATCAATGGGCTCGCGATGATCAAACAGTTCGACCATAGCTTCAAAAATCATTTGATGAGACTTAGAATAAAAACTTTCCGGGCTAAGCAGCTCAGTAGCTTTGATAATTGCCTCTGCATCAATCAAAACAGCCGCTAAAACTGACCGCTCAGCATCCATATCATGGGGCGGAAGTTTGGCAAGGCGGTTGTCAGACATAGCTTTATGACTAATTTAAATCCTAAACTCGACTCAAAATGACTAGCTCTGTTTCCTCTGGTAAACGGTCTTTCTCAACCACTAGTTTTGGCACAGCGGCTGGCTCAATCCCGTATTCCTTAGTAAAGTCTGTGACCATTTTTAAATCACCAAAAACATTCACGTCATGCTCTGGTGTTCTGTAATGCATGGGAATAACGATGCTAGGTTCAATTTTTCGAATTGCTTCAATTGCTTGCTCAGGATTTAAAGTAAAACTCCCCCCTACTGGCACAAATAGCACGTCAACTAGACCAATTTTTTCAACTTGTTCTTCAGTTAAGGCATGACCTAGATCCCCCAGATGACAAACTCTCAATTCATCCAAAAGAATGGTAAAAACTGTATTTTCTCCTCGCTCAACACCTAAATTTGCATCGTGATACATTCTTTCTCCAAAAACTGACACGCCACCCACTTCATACTCTCCTGGGCAATCAATTAAAAATGGCTTGGGATGAACCTCAGTTCCTTTCACTCTAGCCACAGCGTTGTGATCTTTATGTTGATGAGACACAGTAACTAAATCTGCCACTAAACCAGATGGAGAAAACCCTACGTATGAATCATATGGATCAGTAATAACAGTGCCTCTTTTGCCTTTCAATTTGAAACATGAGTGACCGTGGTAAGTAATAATCATGATATGAACCCTTGAAACTAAAACTATTAACTTTAGGTTTGAAGCTATTCTAGCCTCGGTTATACCTTATAATAGCCTCATGCGCAAAGAGGTGCTCATATCTATTTTGGTCGGACTATTCCTAGGATTAGTTATCACCTATGGTTTTTATACCGCTAAGCTGAGCACCCAAACTTCAGAAGTAACTAAAAAACAAGATATTGAACTTTTGCCCACCTCAATCCCGGAAAGTTCTAATTCTGAAAAACTCAAAATTACTGCCCCAGAAGATGAAAGTATTACCACTGTTGATAAAATCTCTTTGATTGGTCAAACCCTCCAAGACAGCTTCGTGGTCATTAGTCTTCTGGATCAAACTCAAGTCATTATCTCTGATAACGCCGGAAATTTTAATCATGAAATTCAATTAAAACCTGGTGGCAACATTATTCTGGTTAAAACTTTAGATGAAAACGGAGCGATTTTTTCAGCTAGTCGAAGTGTTTTCTTCGATGACGGCATAATTGCAGCGGCTACTAAAAGCGCTACAGTCGCTAAACCTTCAGTCACACCTTCCCCTAAAATCTCCCAAAAACCCATCGCTAGGCCAACTCTAAAACCGACAATCAAACCTTAATTATGCTTAAAAAAAAATATTCAAAAATCAATCAAGCTTTACTCGCTTGTAGCTATCTAGCCTTTGGCTTATTTTTTAACCCAAGCCAAATCTTAGCAGTCACCACTCCCGCTCCTACTCCACTCAAAGCCACCGTCACTGATGTGCCGGCAGAAAAATCCGAAACCGTGAATGAGAACCTAAAAAAAGTCATCGATAAAGTCGTCGAAGAAAATAAAGATGCTGTAGATGCCAAACTATTAGCCTCAAAACAAAAAAAACGTAGCCTAGTGGGTGAAATTAAATCAGTTAGAGCTGACACTTTAACTATTAAAACCCTTAAAGGCACCCAAATTTTAGCGACTGATAAAAATGTTAAATTAATTAAAGCCGGCAAAATTATTGCTGCCAGCGACATCGCTGTGGGCGACTGGGTCTCAATCATTGGTGAGATCAAAGATGATGATTTTAAAGCCCTGACAATTATTGTCAGTCCAAAATCACTCGCTACGGTTGAGCCAACAATTTTATTCGGAACGATTGAATCATTTGCTAAACAAGAACTCAAAGTTACTAATCGAGCTAATGCTCAAAGCCAGACCTTCAGTGTAACTAAGGCATCTATCTGGCAAGATGTTTTAGCAGAAAAAGCCTTACCAACTTTGTTTAAAAGTAGTATTCAAGTTTTTTTAGTTGGAACCGAGACCGATGATGGCCTAACGGCTCACACAATCAGAGCTCTAGCGCCCTTCACCAAACCAACTCAACCAATTAGATAACTCTCAGCCATGTTAGACACACCAACAGTTTTGCTTCAGAGAATAACTAATTGGCAAACTAACTTAGCTGATAAAACTGCGACACTTTTTTCGAGCCCTGCAGATATAGAGTATTTTACTGGTTTTGGCTTCCTCCTGCCTACTGAAAGAGAGGCATTTCTAGTCATATCTAAAGCTCAAGCCACACTTTGGCACGCTAGTTTTTCTCCCTTACCAGAGGTAATCACCACCCTAGCCCAGCCGATGTATGGCCTTCAAACAGTAATTAACTCATTGAGTCTTGAAGTTGCCACCTCTAATGTTGCCGAAATTATATTTGATGCCACCAACTTAACAGTAACTGAATATGAACTATTGAAAAAAATTCCCAATTTGAAATTGACTGAACTAGATCGAAATAAAATCTGGCAACTAAGAAGTTCAAAAGATCAAATCGAGCAAATTGCCCTGAAAAAAGCCAATGAAATTACCGCTGAAGTTGTCTCTAAAATTATTTTAGACCTTAAAGTCGGCCAATCTGAGGCTGACATGGCTTGGATTTTAGAGCAAGCCCTGCGAGCGGCGGGCTGTAATGGCCTGGCATTTCCCACCATCATCGCTTTTGGCGAACATACCGCACTGCCTCATCACCAGCCCACTACCAAAATTTTAGAACCAGAAATGGCCGTCTTAATTGATTGCGGCGGAAAATTTGCTAATTACTGTGCTGATATGACTCGAAGTTTTTGGTTTGGTTCAACTCCGCCTGAGGAGTATAAAAAAATTCAGGAAATTGTCAAAGAAGCTCACAACGCAACCGCTGATTGGCTAAAAAAACAGCTGGCAGCTGGGGAACCAATTTTGGCAAAAAATTTAGATGAAAAAACCAGGCAAATTATTGTCGCTGCCTGTTACGGCAAAGAATTTGTCCACACAACCGGTCATGGTGTTGGCTTAGAAATTCACGAGCCACCATCTTTAAATTGGCGCAATGAGACACTCTTGCCTGAGAACGCTTGTATTACAATTGAGCCAGGAATTTATTTAACTGGAAAGTATGGCTATAGACACGAAAACACCTTCCAAATCCAAGCCCAAAATTTACTAAATTTGACTGATTTTTAAACTAATAAAAGCGCAAACATGTCCAACCTGACCTTCAGAACTTTAACCGCGGCGGATGCACCAGAATATCAGCGACTTCGACTTGAATCTCTTGTCCAAAATCCGGAAAACTTCCTGTCCACTTTTGAATCAGAAAAAAATCGCCGGCTAGAAAACTTTGAACAAGATCTGGAAGGGGCTAAGTTTGGACCGGTTTATGGCTATCACGGCATCTTTCAAGACAATCAATTACTAGGTTACCTTCAAATTGATACTTCATTTTTGCCCAAACAACGTCATCTAGCCTTTTTATATAGTCTCTATATTTCCGCGACCGCCCGGCGTCAAGGTCTAGCCAAAAAACTTTGCCACTACGTCTTGGGGCTGCTTAAAAGTCAAACTCAAGTTGAGTTAATTTATCTGAGTTACAACGGCAGAAATGAGGCTGGCAAAGCCTTTTATAAGGCTTTAGGTTTTAAACGCTATGGTGTCAAAGTTAACGCCATTAAATGGCAAAATCAATATGACGACGAAGTCGAGGCGGTATTTGATTTAAATAAATATAAGCCATTAGCTGACGCTGCTTAAAGCTCACTTGCGTCAGCCTGAGCGCTGCTTTCAGCTGGCAATAAATCTCTTAAGTTTTTGAAGGCTAAATCGAGGTTAGCCTCGGCTACTTCTTCATCCATAGAAACATCAAGAGCAAAGTATTTAAGATTTGCCAAAGCCAATTGCAAATCAGCTTTTTCTGGAAATTCAGCGGCTTTTTTTAATAAACTCTGGTGGGCGTAAAAAAATTCTCTAACTTTTTTATTTGCAATTCGATATATTTCAAAGTTTTTTTGAGCTTCTTCTATCATAAAAACCTTTCGGTTAAATTATCAGTGTTTTAAGACTTATTTTGTGGACCAATCGGGAATTGAACCCGAACCTCAGCAATGCGAATGCTGCGTACTACCGGTATACTATTGGCCCATTTTCTGATGTCAGACTCATGAATCATAATCTCAGAAAATCAAAATCTTTATGATATCCGGAATCAGATCTCTGATTTCGGAAACAGTGCTCCCTATTTTATACCATATGAGGCATAATACATCGAGAAAAGAAAGGCATTATGGCCATTACCCTGCAAACCCTTAAAGGCTTTAGAGATTTTTTACCTCCAGAAAAACACTTACGCGATAATGTGGCGGAAAAAATCCGCACCTCATTTAAAAGTTTCGGCTTTGAACCACTTGAAACTCCAACGCTAGAATACGCTGAGTTACTCCTAGGTAAATACGGCGCAGAGGCTGACAAGCTGGTTTACACTTTTACAGATCGAGGCGAACGCCAAATTGGCCTGCGCTATGACCAAACAGTCCCAACTGCCAGAATTTTAGCTCAATATCAAGGCCAGCTTCCCAAATACTTTAGACGCTACCAAATTCAAAGTGTTTTCAGAGCCGATAAACCTCAAAAAGGCCGCTATCGCGAATTCACTCAGTGCGATATTGATATTTTTGGCTCTAACTCAGCTGTCGCCGATGCCGAGATCCTAGCCTGCAGTTACAGTGCCTTTCAATCAGTTGGTTTTACCAGTGCTGAAATTTACATCAACGACAGACAAAGTCTGTTCTCGACCCTTGAACCATTTGCGACTGAAGCTATTAGTGTTCTATCAATTATTCAAACCATTGATAAATTAGACAAACTCACCCCCGAAGAAGTCGCGAATGAGCTTATCGCCAAAGGTCTGACTGAAGCTCAAGCAAAGCAAGTTTTATTCGAATTAGAAAAGTGTGTTATGTCAGACAATTTGTTAGATATTGTTCAAAAAACTATTTCATTAGGTGTGCCAGCAGAAAAGCTGAAATTCTCTTCTAATCTAGCTAGAGGTTTGGACTATTACACTGGGATGATTTTCGAAATTAGACTCCCAGAATTCAAAATGGGCTCTTTTGGTGGGGGCGGTAGATATGATCATTTAATTAAACAACTAGGTGGCCCTGACATTCCAGCCGTGGGTATCGCCTTTGGTTTTGACAGAATGGTTGAAGCCGCCAAAGAATTAAATTTATTTGGCCAAACCAACAGCGAAGCTAAAGTTCTCATGACCTTATTTGACGAGAATTATGCCGCCGAATCACTGGTTGCAGCCGCTGCAATTAGGTCAGCTGGGATTAGTGTTGAGGTTTTCCCCAGCTTTGACAAACTTGGCAAACAATTCAAACACGCCGATGCTCGCAAAATTCCCTGGGTGGTCATCATCGGAGAATCGGAAGTTAAAGCTCAAAAAGTGACTCTAAAAAACATGGCTACAGGTGATCAATTTGATCTAAGCCTGGGTGATGCCATTGCGAAATTGAGCTAGTTTCAGGCATAATTACTGTTAGTGCCTGCCAAATCACTTTTAGCTTCCAAGCCTGCTTCTCAAAGCCGCTGGGTATCGTACGGCTATTTGCTCATCAATACGATTTGCTGGGGAGCTGCCCTGGTTGTCGTCAAACCAGCCTTAGATCACACCACACCTTTCAGATTTTTGTTTTACAGATTTGTGATTGCTGGCATTTTATCTCTTGGCTTTATCTGGCATTATTGGCCTCAAATTAGCCAGAAAATCAAAACTCTCAAAACCATTTTTCTATTGGAGTTAATTGGTCTAACTTTAACACTGGCCCTACTCTATTCTGGTTTAAAACAAACCAGCGCCACTGAAGCTAATTTGATCGGGACTACCACGCCGTTATTTATAGTTTTGATTGGAATCTGGTGGCTGAAGGAAAAACAAACCAAACACGAGTGGCTTGGAACTGGCCTGGCTTTTTTGGGGACGGTTTTACTGTCAATTTTGCCACTCTGGGAAAACAAAATGACTAATCAAACATTTTCCTTAACCGGAAATTTGCTGGTCGTCGGCCAAAATATTACAACAGCCATTTATTTTATCCTGGCTAAAAAATATTATCACCGCCTACCAACTTTATTTGTTGCCAGCATTAGTTTTTGGATTGGAATTGGGTCATTTTGGCTCTTAAGTCTCCAAGAGTTAAACTGGCAAAGTCCAGCTTGGATTCAAGCCATCATGGTTGACTGGACTCACCCGTCAATCTGGGTCGCGAGTTTCTATATGGCCATTTTTGGATCAATTATTGGTCTAACAGCTTATATTCAAGGCCAAGCCGGTATTGAAGCCTCAGAAGCCAGCGTTTTTTGGTATCTCCAACCGCTAGTTTATTTGCCGTTAGGAACAATTCTCTTAGGTGAAAAAATTTCTGTTTGGCAGATTTTAGCCCTCAGCCTAATTTTAAGTGGAGTCATTTTGGCTGAATATCACAAACGCCGCCAAAAACATCTCCAAAAGCCTCTCGCAGTCAAGAAAAAACCCCGGTCTAAATCCCAAAAGTCACGCTTGTCATGATATAATCGCTCTTCTTAGCTAAAAAAATCCGTAAGTTAAAGGAAATTATGAAATCTGGCATTCACCCTCAATGGAATCATAACTGTGTTGTTACCTGTGGTTGTGGCAATACTTTTGTAACTGGCTCAACTTCTGATACCCTCAAGGTTGATATTTGTAGTGCTTGTCACCCATTCTTTACCGGTGAAATGAAATTCGTCGATAGACAGGGTCGCGTCGATAGATTCATGCAAAAAATGAAGTTAGCTGAAGCTAATAAAGCTTCAAATGCGGCTAAAGTTGCCAAGAAACAAGAGAAAAATGGTCCAACCAAATCATATCAAGATATTTTGCGCGATCAACAAACTCAACTTCGCCAAAAAGCAGCCACTCCAGTTGCAACCGCAACTCCAGCTGCAGTTTAGCTAAATTTAATTAGAATTTCTAAAGCCAGGTTTAGACCTGGCTTTTTGAGTATAATAGACCTAATTATGGCCAATGCTTTTAACCCCTATCAATCCCAACTAGATCTGATTGCTCAGCAAATAGCTGAGAATCAAGCCTTGCTGACTGATCCAGAAATGAAAGCTCTAGCTGAAGCCGAAATTTCTCAACTGCAGACTCAGCAGGCAGCGCTTTTAACTGCGTCGATCAGTTATGAAGCTAGTACTGAAAAAACTAGCTCAGAGGTACCAGAAACTTCAACTTCTAAGGCCATTATTGAAGTTCGAGGTGGGGCTGGCGGGGATGAAGCTAAAATCTGGAGTCAAGATCTGCTGAGAATGTATCTTAGATTTATCGAAATTATCGGCATGAAGGCTGAGTACATTGATGATGATGTCATTAAAGTTAGTGGCAGAGCTGAATTTTCTTGGAAAAATCCAGATATAGCGGATGCGGTGACTGAGAATCTCATCATCTATCCATTTGAACTCTTCAAATATGAGTCTGGAGTTCATAGAGTTCAAAGAGTCCCTGCCACAGAATCACAGGGCAGAATCCATACCTCTACTGCCTCCGTTGCCGTCCTACCGGAGATTAGCGCTAGGCATATAGAAATTAGAGAAGATGAATTGGAATGGCATTTTACTAGGGCTGGTGGCGCCGGTGGCCAAAACGTCAATAAAGTTAATAGTGCCGTTGAACTCACCCATATTCCCAGTGGGATCGTTGTTAAGGCTAGGCAGGAACGAAAGCAAACTCAAAATCGTGAAATTGCCCTCGAAATTCTCCGAGCCAAGCTTTGGGAAATTGAAGAAGAAAAGCGCATGGTCGCGGTTGGTGAAGCCAGGAGTGCGATAGGTAGAAATATGCGGGCTGAAAAAATCAGAACCTTCAATTATGCTCAAAACAGAGTCACTGATCATCGCATCAATGAATCTTGGTATAGTTTGGAGCGAATTGTCGAGGGTGAGTTAACAGCCGTTCTGCTTTTGGTTAGAGCCAGAATGGCCGCTGGAGCAGCTCTCGATTCTGATGAGTCAGAACTAGATTCAGAAATTTCCTAATCAACAGAAACTAAAGTGTTTCGATACCTTTATTGAGGACCTCGTCTTCTTTGGTATCTGGATTGTCTTTGATTTCAATATCAACTGGAATGCCCTCTTTGTGAATCCAACTACCCTTGGGCAGCAACCATCTCCCGACAGTAATATGTAAGCCACCCCCATTTGAAAGGTCTCTTCTATCTTGGACGGTGCCTTTGCCAAAGGTTTTCTCGCCAATAAGTTTAGTATTCAAATCATCTTTAAGAGCCCCGGCCACAATTTCGGCTGCGGAAGCGCTGCCCTTATTCACTAAAATGACGACTGGAATTCCAGCTAGGCGAAATTTGCCGTTGCTGGGATATTTTTCGGATTTGTATTTACTTTGTTGGCTAACGACAACATCGCTTTTGATAAAATCGCTGGCCACCTGAATAGATGTGTCAAAAAAGCCGCCTGGATTGTTCCGCAAATCAAAGACTATGCCTTTAATATTGGATTTTTCTGCCAAAATACTATCGACAGCCTGATTCCATTCACTAATAGTTCTTTCCCCGAACTTTGAGAGCGATAAGTGAGCCACTCTTTTGCCATTTTGCTCAACAAACTCAAGAGTAACTGACTTAACAATAATCTCATCTCTTATCACAGCAACCTCAAAAGGCTTATTGTCATTTGAATCTTTTCTGACCAAAGTCAGGATTACTGGAGTCCCTTTAGGACCTCGAATATGCTTGACTGCCTCTGGTAGACTCCAGCCATTTGTATCTTGTTCAAATTTAGCCGCCTCGTCTTTGACCTTGATGATTAAATCACCTGCCTGGACCCCGGCTTTAGCCGATGGACTATCTTTTAAAGGCGCGATGACTGCCAATATTGAGTCAATGTAACCTAGCTCGATGCCAACACCATAGAAACTGCCAGCCAAATCTTCTGAACTCCTTTGATTATCTTCTGGAGAGAGATACATGGTGTATGGATCATCCAGTGATCCGGCCAGGCCAGTAATTGCTCCGTCCACCATTTTAGCGGCATCAAGTTTTGTGGGTTCTAAATAGTCTTGCTCTAAAAGTTTCCAAACCTCCCAAAAAGTATTAAAGGCTACTGGTTGATTGCTTAGGGTTTCTGGTGGCAAAGGGCTACCAGTTAAACGCGACAGCGCTGAAACAGTGGTTTTTTGGACAAAACCAGTCAAAAAAGGCACTTGTAAATCAAATGGCAATTTGCCGGTGGCGCCAATTCTAAAGCCCAAACTAGCTCCAACGCCAAATAAAAGCAACCCAATTGAAAAATTCGCTATTTTCGAGAGACGCAACTTCATAGAGTTTTTATTGTAGGTCAGAAAGGCTTTAAATGCTAATCAAATTTCTAGTTTTAGGCCTCAGTTTTTAGTTTCGGGGAAAAAATTGCCGCCACAACAATTTGAAATGTGTTTCTGAAATTTTGCGTCCAGTATCTGAAATCAGATTACAGGGTTTGAGTGAAAGGCAACATGGCTAAGTGGCGAGCTCTTTTAACAGCTACGGCCAGGTGGCGTTGTTGTTTTTGTGACAGACCAGTTTTAACTCTAGGTAAAATAGAGCCTTGTTCAGTCACATAATGTCTCAGTTCACCTGAGCGTTTGTACGAAAAAGTGATCCTTCTATCAGCCTTAGGGGCTCTAGGAGTGGATCTGCTGGTGCGTTTTGGTTTTTGCATAGCATTAACTTGGTTTACCGTTTCCGGCTAGCCTAGATCTTTAGTCTAAGCATTAATAGTACTTTATATTACTTATATTCTAAGCTGGAGCTGATGACGTTTTGACAGGTCACCAGCTCAGGCTTTTAAATTTTTTTAACTAAAAAGGAATGTCGTCAGACACATCCTCTACCGCCTCAACTTGATCGTCAGTTTTAGCAGCGGCTTTGGTTTTGCTCTTTGTAGGAGCTATGGCTTCACCCATCTCTTCTACCGAAGCGACTTCTTCAGAATTATTGCTGAAGCCTCTACTACTAGATAAAAGCATCATGTTATCTATAACAATCTCAGTAATGCGTTTCTCTACCCCTTCTTCAGTTTTCCAGTCTCTAGTTTGAATCCGACCATCAACATAAACTTTATCGCCTTTATGAAGGAGCTGGCCACAAATCTCAGCTAACTTTGACCAAGCAATAATATTATGAAAATCAACTCTCTCTTGTTTTTCACCGCCATCAGCTGGGGTCCAAGATCTATTAGTAGCAATACCAAAAGAACAAACTGCTGTACTAGTAGGTGTGAATCTCAAATTAGGATCTCTGGTGAGATTTCCAATCAACATGACTTTATTTAGGGATCTGCCGGCCATATGACCTTTCTCTGATTAAATCAGACTTTGTGCTATTACCAGTAAGAATATCTAACCAAACTGACACGAAGCGTGATTCTTTCAAAATTACTCTGCTTTCTCCTCGTCAGTAGCCATAACTGGTTTCACAAATACGACATCGCCTTCTGGTTCAGCCATCACGAATAAGTGTCTAAGGATCTTTGTGGCTAAATAAATATCTCTCTCAAATGCTTGAGCCTCTGAAGGTTCAAATGAAATTTCGAAGTAAAAATAACTGGCTTCTTCAATGATTTTGCCGGCCTTTTTCAATTTATAAGCTAAAGGCTTTTTGCCCCAATCTTCTTGCTTATCAATTTTTCCGGAATGCTTTTTAACTAGAGTTTCGACCTCTTTTTTAATCTGGCCTAATTCAGTCTCGGTATAACCGGTGGCAACTAAAAAAGTCAGTTCATATTGACGAGTGGTCAATGCGGCTTTGGACATGATTTTCTTTCTCTGATTGCTTTTATTGGAGCTTGCCCTTTGGCAGCAGCAATCTGACTCGAGATTATACTGCAAATTAATTTTAAAACTAGCGGAATTTTTTTAATTTTAATAAATCCAGATCTAACTACCCTTACCAATCATAAACTCCACAATGTCGCCTTCTTGCATTGTGTAATCTTTCCCCTCTAGCCTCAGTTTGCCTTGTTCACGAACTCCATTCCAGCCGCTGCAGGCCACAAAATCTTTAAAACTGGCAATCTTGGCTTTAATAAAGTTCTTTTCGAAGTCAGTGTGAATTGCAGCCGCCGCCTGAGGAGCTTTGGTTAAAGCTGGAATTGTCCAGGCCTTAGCCTCTAGCTTGCCAGCTGTTAGGAAACTTTGCAGGCCAAGAGTTTTATATGCCACAGCGGCTAATCTTTCCAGGCCACTTTGAGTCAAACCCAAATCAGCTAGATAAAGCTGTTGATCTTCCGTGGTCAAAGTAGATATTTCAGATTCAATTTTGGCGCTAATAACGACAATTTGACTGGAATTAACCCCTAGTTTGGGGGCAAATTCAGCAATAATTTTTTCTGGCGCTGCCACTGCAGATTCATCCACATTTAAGACAAAAATTTCTGGCTTAGCAGTTAACAAACAAAGCTCTTTGGCCACTAGTTGGGCTAGTTCCGGATCGTTACTGTTAGCAATAACACTCGCAGCTTGATGGCCAGCTTGAACAGTTTTTAAAAACTCTTGAACTAATTGCCATTTATCTAAAATGGTTTTGTCTTTAGTACCTTTAGGTTGAAATTGTTTTTCTAAGGTCGCTAAGTCTGCTAGTTGGAGCTCAGTTCTAATAACCGCTAAATCAGATTCTGGCGATGTCGCCCCTTCTCTGAGGACAACTTCATCTGTAAAAGCTCTTAAAACATGACAAATAGCACTAGTTTCTCTGATATTAGCCAAAAATTTATTTCCCAAGCCAGCGCCTTCGGCTGCGCCTTTAACTAAACCAGCTATGTCTAAAAACTCAACTGTGGCTGGTTTTAAAACAGTGGTTTCAACAATTTTAGCTAAAATCGCCAATCTTTCATCTGGAACTTCAGCAATACCGACATTTGGTTCAATAGTCGCAAAGGGATAATTGGCCGCCAAAGCCACCTGTTTTTTAAGTAACGCATTAAAAAGGGTTGACTTGCCCACATTGGGTAGGCCGACAATTCCGATAGATAAAGACATAAGCTGTATTGTAAGCCATTTTAAACAAACTCAACTTCGAATTTTCCTGATATACTTTGATTAGTATTAGTTGCCTGTTTAGGGAGCCCTAGTATGTCTTCTCAAAGTCGGTTAATTGCTTTTAGTTGTCTAATTGGCGCCGCTGGTCTAACGCTGGCTGGTTGCACTTTACCTTTCGGACCCAAATCAACTGATCCATCCAAACCACAAAATAAATTAGATCAAGCGGCCAACGCCACCAAAATGTCTGTCATGATGGCTACTGGCCAGGCTGGAACTTGCACCATTACGAACACAGCAGATTCAGCCGCGGGGACTTCGGAAGTCTCAGTTAAAGGCAAGAAAATGCTAATGAAGGGTAGTGATTTTGGCGATTTTGACCAAACAGTTCAGCAGGGCAAACCAGTTCCTTCGGAAGCAAAAAAAGTTGGCTACGTGCTCAATGACGGTGAATATATGTATATCTGGCAAGAAGCAGCAACTACGGGTATAAAGATGAAAATTCAGCCTACCCCCACTCCTGACAAAACCGCCCCAGCTGAAAAAAATGATTTAGCTGAACAAGATTCGCAGGTCCCCAATGCTCAAAATCCAGCTGACGAATTCGAGGCAGATCCAAAATATCGAATTGATTGTAAATTAGGCAACGTCACAGACGAGATATTTATTCCTCCGGCTCAAGTTAAATTCATGGACTTTGGCCAGGCCTTAAGTTTCCCTGGTGCAGACAAACTCCCCACTGTTTCAGCTCCCGCTGGCAAAAAACCAGCCAACATGCCTGACCTGCCTGAAGGCTACGATTTCCCTGAATTACCAGCAGATCAAACAATGGACTTTGGCGATGATAGCGGCCAGTAATCCTAAACGAATTAAGTATTTAATTATTGGTGCTGGTCCCTGCGGTTTAGGAGCGGCCCATAGACTTCACGAATTGGGTGAAAAAGATTGGCTGGTCATTGAGCGGGAAAATTTCGCTGGTGGTCTAGCCACTTCTTTCCAAGACCCACAAGGATTTACTTGGGACGTGGGTGGCCATGTCGTTCATTCTCACTATGATTATTTTGATAAGGTTTTTCAGGCTGCTCTGGGCAAAGGTGTCTGCAAACATCAGCGTGAAGCTTGGGTCTGGTTATATAACAAATTTATTCCCTACCCTTTTCAAAATAATCTTCGCCACTTGCCACCGGAGGCTCAATGGGATTGTGTCTCTGGTTTGATAAATTTGCCTCAAAATGCTCCCGGCAAATCTAACGCTCAGATTAAAAATCCTAGTTTTCAAGATTGGATTTTAGCAAATTTCGGGTCTGGCATTGCTGAACACTTTTTGTTTCCATATAACAGAAAAATGTGGGCATATCCATTACAAAAAATGAACTCAACTTGGGTTGGAGATCGGGTTGCCAATGTTAATTTAGAACGGAGTCTCAAAAATATTATCTTAGGTCAGGATGACCTAGCTTGGGGTCCCAATAGTGTTTTTTACTTTCCAGCTAAAGGCGGGACTGGAGCTTTATGGCAAGCTATAGCTGAAGCTTTACCTCAAGATCATTTTAAATATGGTCAAACTGTTAAAAATATCAACGCCACCACTCAGACTGTAGCCCTTGAATCTGGCGAAGCGCTTGAATATGAAAATCTAATCACCACCCTACCTCTGACAAATTTATTAACCAAAACCAGATTCCCAGCTAAAAAAATTAGCTGGCTGCAACCCAATATCATTTCTAAAACCAAACGAGCTCTTTTTTCATCCTCGGTTCATGTAGTTGGAATTGGTTTGGCTGGTCAGCCGCCCACAGAGCTAGCTACCAAATGTTGGCTCTATTTCCCAGAAGCAGATCTGCCTTTTTTTAGAGTCACGGTTTTTTCTAATTATGCGGCTGAAAATGTTCCCAAACCAGGCAAACAGTGGTCGCTGATGTGTGAGGTGTCTGAGTCAAGTTTCTTGCCTAGATTTTTTTCTGACTCAACTGGTGGCATCAATTCAAAGGCCTTAGTCAAAGCTGTGGTGACTGGCCTAATTAAAGTCAAATTAATCTCCACCAAAGATGAGATAGTTAGCACCTGGTCACACACCGCAAGATTAGGCTATCCCACCCCCACTTCGGCCAGAGAAGTTGTCCTAGAGCCAACCTTAAAAGCCCTAGAGAAATATCGAATTTTTTCCAGAGGCAGATTTGGAGCCTGGAAATATGAAGTCTCTAACATGGACCACACTTTTATGCAGGGTGTTGAAGTCGTAAATCGGTTGGTCCAAGGTCAACCAGAAATTACACTTTGGCAGCCCAATTTAGTCAATCATCGGGCATAATACCAACCAGATCTATGTCTGCCAATTTTCCGCCAACTCAATTCTCTGCCAGAGGTAAAACTTTTCCTCTACCCCAATATCTGCCAGACGCCACCTTGGGTGTGGTGCGGCATCTGAGCAGTCAGGAAGTAACTAGTTTAGGCATTTTAGGTGCAGTGGTTAATACCTATCACCTCAGAGTTAGGCCTGGAGATGATTTATTAAAAAAACTAGGTGGCATTAAAAAGTTTATGAATTGGCCAGGCCTAATTGCATCTGACTCAGGTGGCTTCCAACTTTTTTCTTTGATTCAAAAAAATCCCAAACTTGGCAAAATTGTAGATGACGGCGTCGTGCTTTACTCTGACTCAAAACAACAACATAAACATTTATTTACTCCTGAGGATTCAATCAAAAGTCAATTTGCGATTGGCAGTGACATCATGATTTGTCTAGATGACTTCACCCCTCCAGAAGCTGATGAGAAACGCCTGGAGCAAAGTGTTAGGAGAACCACTGATTGGGCCAGACGTTCAAAAATAGAATTCGAAAACCAGCTGATAACCCATGGATTTTCTGGCTGGACTGATCCCAACCGGCCATTACTTTTAGCCCCGATTCAAGGCCACAACCACCTCGCCTGGAGGACTAGATCGGCGGCGGAACTTTTAGCCATTGGCTTTGATGCCTATGGTTTAGGTGGTTGGCCATTTACAGCTGACGGCCAATTCGACTATGAATTTTGCGCTTTAAATGCCAAATTAACTCCAGATCCAGCCATTAGATTTGCCCTCGGTATTGGTACACCCCAAAATATCGTCAAGTTATTTGAAATGGGCTACACAATTTTCGATTGTGTCTTGCCCACTAGAGACGCTCGGCATAATCGCCTCTACACCTGGTCAGAGAATCTAGAAAAACTACCAGCAACCGCAGCTGATTTACTAAAACTAGCCACAGAGTCTTCAGATTGGTATGGCTCTTTATACATTAATAGAACTTTTTTCGCGGCTGATGAGTCACCTATCGATAAAAACTGTGACTGCCCCACTTGTTTGAATTATTCTAAAGCTTATTTGCATCATCTGTTTAAAATCAAAGAAGGTTTGGCCTTTAAATTAGCCACTCAACATAATTTAAGATTTTATGCCAAGTTGATGGAAATTCTCAGAACTTAATTTAGATTTCAAAGCCAGCACCGAGTCAGCTGAATGTCAGAATCTTCAGCTACGCTAACTTCATGGCTGAAAAATCTGCTTGCGAATTTAAACCTAGAGAAAAATTGGCTCAATTAGGCATTAAAAATTTATCTGAAATCGAGTTAATTGGCTTAATAATTGGCTCAGGAGATGTTTCTCAGTCGTTACCCATAATTGCTAAAAATGCCTGGGCCTTAATCTCTAAGTCTCAACCTAATCTACTAGAGGAAAATCTTTGGCCTGGGTTGAAAAAAGTTAAAGGTTTGGGCCCAGCCAAAGCTGGCGCTATCCACGCGGCTTTAGAATTAGGCAGGAGAATCCAAAACAAACCTCGCTTAACTAAAGTGGCTCAACCAGAGATTGCTTTTCAGCTGGCAGCTAAAATTAGAGGTCGAACTAAAGAATATGCCCTAGCTTTGTATTTAGATGGGCAACAACAATTGATAGATTCTCAAATTATCGCCATTGGCGGGAGTAATTTTGCTTTTTTAGAACCAGTCCAAATTTTTCATCCCGCCCTCTTATTGCCGGCTGGGGGAATTATCCTGATCCATAATCACCCATCTGGAAACATTCAGCCCAGCGATGATGACTTGAAACTAACTTTAAAATTGGCAGCGGCCGGCAAACTCCTGGGAATTCCCTTGATAGATCATTTAGTCGTCAGCGCCACAGATTATTACTCACTTAAGGAACATGGCGTTCTAACTGATTGTCAGTCAAATGATGGAGTCTTTGAGCCCCATCTGGCCCGTCAACCACCTTGAAGCCTAACTTCAAGAGTTGATCTCTCAATTGGTCTGCCAAAACCCAATTTTTTTCAGCTCTAGCAGTTTGACGATCATCAAATAAATTTTGAACTTCAGGAGCTAAGCTGGCAACATCTAAATCTGGCTCACCTAAATTACCGCTGGAATTAGCAGCTTGGGAAATTTTAGCCAATCCCAAACCCAAAATCTGATCAAACTCTAGTAATAACCGATATTGTTCCTGCGGTGAAAAAATTGGCGATTTTAAAACCTGCCAAATTTGTGCCAGAGCAGCTGGTGTGTCCAAATCGTGATCAATGGCGGCAAAAAAGGTTTTAAATTCAGGTAAGGCCTCAACTGATTCTGCCGCTGGTTGATGGCGATCTTGCCTATTTAAAGCCGCTTGGCGAATTTGACCAACTTGGATTGTTAATCTTTCCCAAGCTGTCTGAGCTGCAGTTAAACTTTCCCAAGTGAAATTTAGTTCAGATCGATAATGAGAACTTAAAAACAATAACCTCAAAGCTTGAGGAGCAAAACCTCGCTCTAAAATATCATCGATAGTATAAAAATTACCTAAAGACTTACTCATTTTTTCTCCAGCTACTCTCAAAAAATTGTGATGCACCCAATACTTCACGAATGGGACTTTGCCAGTGGCCGCCTCACTCTGGGCAATTTCGTTAGTGTGATGGACTGGAATATGATCGATTCCACCAGTATGAATCTCAAACTGAGCACCTAAATGCTCCACACTCATAGCCGAACATTCAATATGCCAGCCTGGGAAACTCCGCTCTGCCCAAGGGCTAGGCCAAACCATAGCCCGATTTTCACCTGGTCGTTCAAACTTCCAAAGTGCAAAATCAGCCGAGTGACGCTTACCATCAACAAAATCAACTCTGGCTCCAGCTTTTTGAGCCTCTAGATCTAATCTGGCTAGTTTGCCATAATCTGCTAGCTTAGCTGTGTCAAAATAAACGCCATCACCGGCAATAACGTAGGCGAAACCTTTTTTTTCCAGTGTTTTAACCATCTCCAACTGACTTTGAATATGTTCAGTGGCTCTACAACTTAGATCTGGCCGAACATTACCCATTAAGTCCATTGAATAAAAAAAATAGTCTTCGAATTTTTTGGCAATCTCCCAGACAGAAGAGCTATATTTTTTAGCCCCTTTTTCTAGCTTATCTTCCCCGGTATCTCCATCTGAAGCTAGATGGCCTACATCGGTGATGTTTTGAACAAACTTAACTTCATATCCAGCCTGGCGCAAAGCCCTCACCAAAACGTCATCCATAGCATATTTTCGCAAATGGCCTAAGTGGGCATAATCGTAAACTGTTGGGCCACAGGCATACAAACCTAAATGTTGGCCTGAGATTGGCTTAATCGTTTCGATAGAGCGAGATAAAGTGTTGTAAAGCTGCATGATTATTTTAAGTATAAACCTCAATTCAGAGCTAATTCTGTTAGCCAATTTTGGCACAACTCTAGTCTAGCCGAATATTCTGACGGCCTGGAGCGAGCAAAATCGCCTCCCAAAATATCAGCGTAAACCATGATCATTAGTTCAATGCCAAGGCTGCCGGTGCCACGATCAAATTGCTGAATAATTATAGACTGCTGTTGAGTTGTCAAAGTTAACCCCAGCGTTAATACCTCATGTGGCAAACCATGAAGTCTTACTAGTTGGGCCACATAATCAATTTCTGTTTGAACTAGGCCAAAGCGGTCTTTAAACTCCCCAACCCTAGCCGCTGCTAAAATTTCATGTCCAGGACAACTAGTTTTGCCAGTTGGATCAGTCACTAAGGCTAAATTTTTAGCCAAATCATGGACTAAAACTAGTAATCTCAAGAGGTCTTTTTTTGAATTACTGCCAATTTTTTGATTTAAATAATCGGTTAATTTTGGTTGTAACTCAGGTAAGACTAAAACTTTGTTAAAAAACTTCTCCAAACCAACCATAACTGAAATTGTGTGGTTAAAAACTGTCTGAGAGTCGTGAGCGATGTTTTTTTCAACCGTTGTTTGGAGCGGCAATAATTCTGGTAAAAATTTCACTGCCTCGGGTAAACTTAAATAAGCTGAAGTCAACTGGGCTAACTTGAACTGACTAGACATAGTTTGATTGTAACATTGTGGAGCTCTGCTAACTCGTAGAAGTCATCCGATATCTTGAATCCTGAATCTGCTATCTGATACTAGCCAGAACTTTGCATTAAATTCGGATTTTGACGATTTTTGTCAATCAATTTTGTCATCATCTGATTTCGACTTTGTCTAGGTTTGGAACCCGGCCCAACTGCCCCTTTTTGTGGGCCACTTGGGGTGGAAATATCGTTTGACTCGGCTGCCGCCTTTTGCTGATCTCGATATTGCTGCTCCTGTTGCATCCGCTGCTTTCGCTGAGCCTCTCTTTGAAGTCTTGATTGGAAATGCTGTTGCTGTTCTTGAGATAATTGTTGATACCGACTATGAAGCTGAGTTTTGCGCTGCTTTTCTTCTGGCGTATCTAGATTATTAATTCCAAACCATTTATTTACATCAAACCAACTTTTAACTTCCTTGGCCATATCCTGAACCGGCCTTTGCAACAGCTCTTCAGGAATTGAGCCAATTTCTCTGGGTGGTTGATTAGCCGCTTGATCTCTGGTTGATTGACTTCCAGCGCTGTTGCCACCCAGACTTGAGCCTGTTTGACCAGCCATTTGGCTTAGCTGCGAAGCCATGACACTAGAATTACCCCCACTATCACCACTGCTGCTTCCACCCGCCTGGCCAGCCCCACTACTATCACCCAAACTACTCAGGGATTGAGCTGACTGAGCGGCCTGCTGAGCTTGAATCGCCTTAACCATTTGAGGATTTCCACCTTCTGAGCCGCCAAAGTCGAGCATAATTAAATTTTTGTGTGGCCTAATTGACGAATAAGATACTCGTCTCGCTTCTGTTGTCTATCAACTTGAGATTTTTCTTGATCCTGATTTTGCTGAACTCTGGCCTTTTCTTCTGAGGAATCAGAAACTCGGCTGAGTTTTGCCAGCTCAATTTTCAAATTTTCCTCGTCTTGAACTCTATTTGTTGCCTGTATCGCTTCTAGTTCAGCCTGCTTTTTAGCCTCCTCTGCAGCAGCTTCCCCAGTTGCATCAGTTGTGTTAGCAGTATCATTAGCGGCGCCCGAAGCTCCAGTGCCTGCGCCTGCGCCGGCGGCGCCGGCCTTGGCCTTTGCTTCTTGAAGAATTGCCTCAAGAGCATCTAAAGGATTTGGTTGGGCCGCGGCTCCAACGGCAGGTAATGTGGCGGCCGGAGAAGCTGAGGTATTAGCTTGATCTGTCATAGCTCCAGCATAGCTTGGTTCAGGACTCAAAATCAAGCCAAATCGGAATCAAACCAAAAAAATCTGCAATTATCTAGCTTAAAAGGTTGACAGCGAAACTTTATTTGCCGCGAGTTTTTTCTAAATGCTTCTGTTTAAATTTGATTAATTGTTGCTTCATTCTCTCGGTCACATCTGCGACTGCGGTGTAGATGTCATGACCTTTTTTCTCAACGATCAAATCTTTACCTGGCATTTCGACTTTATATTTAACTTCTGATCGATTAGCCTCGCCCTTTTTTCTAGCCACATTCTCCAAAAAGACTCTAATATTAGTGATTTTGAGACCTAATTTTGATAATTTTCCAGCCTGTTTCTCCACAAAAGCTCTCATCGCGGCTGTGATTGGCAACTTTTTTCCCTCAACTAAAATCTGCATACTGCACCCTTTCCGCTTCTATCGAAGTTACTTGGTACGGTTTTCATCAAAATTAGAAATTACTCTCAGACCAAAAGCCCAAAAAAAACCTGCTGATTGAATCTCAGGAGGTAAAGCCTTCATGTCAGATTTAACTGTCACGTGGCTTAAACATAACACGAAAAAGTCAGCTAATAAAGCCAATAAAAAGCTGGTTAGACCACCTAAAGAGCTCTTCTACCCTCGAGGGCTCTGGCTAGAGTCACTCCATCCGCATACTCGATGTCAGCGCCAATTGGCAAGCCATGGCCAATTCGACTAATTTTGAGGCCAGCGATTAAATCTGGTCTGGACTGACGGATAAATTCGCAAATATATAAAGCCGTCGCCTCCCCTTCCATGGTGGGGTTAGTCGCTAAAATTAACTCGGTCACTCCATCCAAACGACCGACAATGTCTCTTAAGTAAAGCTGATCTGGACCAATGTTGCTCAAAGGTGCGATGCAGCCGTTAAGCACATGATAATTGCCATGATATTGGTCTGATTTTTCAATTGCCAACAGGTCTAGAGCTTGTTCAACTACGCAGAGTTGGGTTTGATCTCGATTAGGATCGTCACAAATCGGACATGGATCAGCCTCAGCAATTTGGTGACACTGACTGCAAAGCACAGTTTCTCGCTTTAAGGCAATCAATCGCTGGGCAAAGTCTTGCAATTCTGATTCCGGATTGTGGAGTAAGTAAAAAACTAACCGCTGGGCTGATTTAGGACCAATGCCGGGCAGTCTTTCGAATTTTTCAACTAGCTGTCTGACAGCTTTGGGAAGTTTGAGCATATAAAATTAGGTCAACTTTAATTTTTTGGAGATTAGCCGCCAAAGTTCAGCTTCAACTGCCTCGATACTCGCGGTAGCGTCAACAACTTTCCAGCGGTTGTGATGATTTTCTGCCGCTAAAGCCAAATATCCCGCTCTGACACCTTCATGAAAATCATTTTTTTCATTATCTAATCTGTTGCCGTCACCAACATCCATCCGCCGCTTAATACCTACGGAAACTGGAGCGTCCAATAAAAGCGTCAAATTTGGCACGGTTTTTTGGGTCGAAATATTGTTTAATCTCTCAATAATTTTTTTGCCGAAACCCCTGACAACTCCCTGATAGACCACGCTACTGTCTCTCGACCTATCCATCAACACAATTTTGCCTTCAGCCAAAGCTGGCAAGACTAATTCGCCATAAATTTGGGCTCTGGCAGCCTGAAACAGCAACACTTCAGTTGTCAAAAGCATTAGCCCTGTATTTTTAACAGTCAGAACGGTTTCTCTAATTTGTTCTGAGATGACAGTGCCACCCGGCTCTCGCAAAACTACCACAGTTTTACCGATAGCTTCAAACCGCTTCTTAAGCCTGGCTACTTGAGTGGTTTTTCCCACTCCCTCACCACCCTCGAAAGTAATCAAAACTCCCTGATTAATCATAATTCTCTGCTCCATCGCTAGTTATTTACTGAATCGGAATGGTTTAAAACTTCTCAGCCATTATCGGCAGCTTGATAAACTAAAACTGGTTTTTGAAGTTCTAATTTATCTGGATGAATTTTGAACCACTCTGTTTGTAGCATGCTAAAAGACTCATCGCTAGATCGAAAAGCCAAAATCCAGGTCTTTACCGCTCGCCAATCGCCCGGAAGCTTTCTTTCTGGATATAAAGACCTGAGCCATTTTAGACATCTTGTGACATGAGTATATTTTTGATCTTTTTCATGACTGTTTAACTCTTTTTTAGACTTATGACTAGTATTTGAAACGGCCGCATCATCGTAGATCGAATATAACTCTGATGGATAATTCCAAGCATTGTCAGCCATTTTGGTTGCGGCCAAATCAATTAAATTTTCAGTAAAAGGGGGTGCGTGTTTTAAAGCTGACAACATCAAAATATAGATTTCTCGAATGTCTTTAGTTAGCTGAGCCTGGTTTTCAGCCAAATTTAGACTTATTTCTTCAGCTATAGCATAAACGTCACTTCTGGCTCCTTGGCCATCAACTCTTGGAAAAACTTGATTTCTGTAATCGATATCCAAATTCAGGCTAGAAGTCAATCCAGATATGGGAGCCAGAGCATCTGTCCATTCCGCTAAAAACTTAATTAAACTAAAACTTTCTGCATTCAACTCTTCGATCACCTCTTGCAGCTCGCCGGCAGTGACTTTACCAACTAATTCTTGATTGCGATTATTGACCCACTCCATCAATGGCAACGTGGCCTTCCACTGCTGAGCCATAACAATAATTTTTAAAAATTGCTTAAACCAATCATCTAAAACTCTGGGCTCTGGCTCATAAAAAAGGGCAAGTGGCGCTAGTTGGTCAACAACCTTAACAGGTTGGGCAAAACTTGTATCTAAACTTGAAGATGCTTCTGGAGCATTAAAAAAACCGCTGATCATGCGGGTTCTTATTGTCTCCAAATTTCACTATCTGACAAGGACTAAAATTATAGCTGTCACCAATAAAACAATAAAATAGATTTAAATTTCAATCAAAAAGCCGTTTAAAATTTCAAAAAAAATAATTTAATTCTGGCCAGTACTGCCAAAACCACCTCGGTTTGGACTGCTAAACTCAGTCACTAATTCAAACTCAACTTTTTCACGATTCAGAATAATCATTTGAACTAATCTCTCGCCTCTTTCTACAACTACTGGCTCTGATTTGAAGTTAAATAGGGCTGCTAAATATTCATCCCCATCACCCCGGTAGTCATAATCTCCGACGCCAATTCCATTGGCCAACATTAAACCCTTTTTATGCAGCGAGCTCCGGGCTGAAACCAGCGCCCAATAGTTTTCCGGCAATTGGAGGGCGATATTTAAAGGCACATAGCCAACACTTTGAGCCGGAATTGAGACAGTCTCCCTAGCATAAAGGTCAAAAGCCGCCGCACCACTAGTTTTGTATTCTGGTATCGGCAAAGTTGGATCAAGTTGTTTGAGTTTAATTTGCATAACTTAATTCTCGATTGAATACTCTAACCAGAGAGAGCCACTATCGTTCAATTGCCGACTAGAAACTAGCTGAAGTTTTTTCCCAGCCGTGGCAGCTCCAAATAATTTAATCCCACTGCCAAATAAAATTGGTTCAACAGTCAAATAAATTTTGGTGACTACACCGGCAGCTAAAAACTGCTGATAAATACTAGCTCCACCACAAACTGCAAGTTGAGAAACACCTTGAGCTACCAATTCTGCGACTAAAACTTCCGGAGCCGCGTTAGTTGGCAAATAACTGGCCGCCGAGCTCAGACCCTCAGTTTTAAAATCAAGCGGCTGACGAGTATAAACGTGACAAACAGTGCCGAGCGGAAATTTTTGGACTGTTTTCAAAGTTTTGGCTCCCAAAACTAAGTGCTGAGCTTGTTTAATTTTAGCCACATACTCGGCTTTGTCCTCTGGGGTTGTCCAATCGAAAGATCTGTCAGTCTCTGACCGACCTATATAACCATCCAAAGTCATAGCTGCAATTAAAAAAACTTCCATAGCCATAGTTTAACGATTTTATCTTGAAAAGCCACCAGCCTAAATTACCTGAGTTAATTTCACCCCCGCTGTTTCTAAAACCCGCTGACCATCTAAAACGGAATAACCCTCGGTGAAGAATAACTCTTTAATACCGGCAGCAACGATTAATTTAGCGCAATTTGGGCATGGGAAAGTTGTCACATACAAACTGCTCTCAGCCAAACTCAAACCTTTCAAAGCAGCCTCTGCAATCAAACTGGCTTCGGCATGAAGCGCGGTGGAAAGTTCGATGTGATCACCTTTGTGGAAATCAGCTCTGGGGTCGCCATCGATGTACGGCTGCTGCTCTGAGGGTAAATGGGCGTTGTGAGCTGTCAGCAAGACTTTATCAGCTCTAACAGCAACCGCTCCCACCTGCCGCCACCAATCCGCACTTTGACCGGCCGCCATTTTTGCCAGGGTCATGAAATCTGTCGAAGTTACCGCAACCACTGGCAAAGATTGAGTTGCTTTAGCACCATCCCATCTCAAGAATACTGACTCAAATTTTGTCTGGTAATTCTTTAAAAATTCCTGCGCCACGCTGCGGCTAATTTGTTCGTCCGGTAATAGAATTTCTTGATCTAAACTCAATTGTTTCAAGTCTTCAGCCTCCACAACCTTAACTGACTGACCTAGATTCAAAGCCTGCAAACTAACCACTATTTGTTCCGGAGTTAAAGCGCGAATATCTTTTTGCAGCGGTCTAGAGTTGGCGGTCAAACTCTGACCCATAACTAAAACTTCGGCTTTCGGGTATTTTTTCAGCCACAGGACATAGCCCTGATGGACCACTGGGATGTAAGCTAAAATTAAGGTTTTTTCTTGAGTTAGGGCCATGTTATTTTTTGTACTCAGCTAGGACATCTTCGATAGCTTTGAGTAATTTAATTTCGATTTGTTTAGCAGCTCCAAATTGAACCAATCTAATCTTAGCACTTGTAGAAGTTGTCGCCATCGGCTTTAAAACTACCAATTCACCGCAAATTTTTTTCACCGCGGCTAGTTTAGATTCTTCGCCATAAGTTTCTTTAGTGGCGACTAAAACATCAGGTTTGACAGCCTGAATCAAAGCAAATTTTGGCCAAGCCAAATCTTTCAAAATCACGTAATCAACTGCCGATAAATGAGTTAGCATTTCTAACCGTTCACATTCCGGCACAATTGGCCGGCCAGGACCTTTGCGCTGTTTAACTTTGTCATCGCTATCGACCCCAACTATCAAAATGTCACCTTGAGCTTTAGCCTCGGCTAAATATCTGGCATGCCCAACGTGAACCATGTCCCAACTGCCCTGAGTCAGCACAATTTTCTTGCCCTGCTGACGGTGGTTTTTTACTTCTAGTGCCAAATTTTCTAAGCTAGAAATTAATTTAGGTGAAATGGACATAATTAAGTTCCAAAAGTTTTTCGTAAATTTTTGTCGCTACAGTAGTATGAGACTGGGCATCTAAATGGCAACCATCTTTGGGCGAGGGTGGCACAATTTTAGCTAAATCTAAAAAGCCAACTTGGCGATCTTGAGCCAATTTTGCTAACAAACCGCCTAGAGCTCTGGATTTAATCTCTGCCCCCAAATATCTGACTTTAATCCCCGGCGCGGTTTCATCAATTAAAGGTGGTGCCAGTAACAAAATTTTGGCTTGAGGCACTAAACTAGCAATTTTAATCAAGAGGTTACGAACCCCACCCGCAATGTCTTCTGGCTGGCGATGATATCGCTCTTTACAGTCATTTGTCCCCAACATCAGGATCACTAAATCTAGTGGCCGGTGAGATTCTAAACAAGGCTGTAAATAAGCCAAGCCATTTTTGCCAATTCGGTTGGGATCATCGAAATCAGTGACTCTACCCATCAAACCTTCTTCGATAATTGCGAAACCAGCGCCTAATTTTTGGTGTAATTGACCAGTCCACCTGACATTGACCCCAAACCGAACTTCAAAACCAACTTCACTGCCCGGCACAACGCCCTGAGTATTGGAATCTCCAAAACACAAAATTCTCATAGGTTCTTGAATTGGCACGGCTTAATCTTCTCCCAAAATTTTCCCAATTTTTAATCTGACTGGCTTGGATTTGTAATCTGGATGATGAATATCTGGCACAATTAAATGAGCGTGAAGATGATTGATCGTGCCAGCAGAAAAATCCGTATCTCCAAACCTAACTGCTAAGGCGCCGCCTGGGATTTTATATTCTCGTTGAGCCCATTGAGCCAGTTCGATTAGCTCCTGGCCCGCAGCCGGATCCAACTGACTTAAATCTTCCACATGTTCCTTTAAAATCAATAAGAGATGCAGTTGAGTGTGTTCATATGGCCATTGATTGGGCACAATTAACCAGTGCTTGGCTTTTTTTAAAATTGGAGTTTTATTGTAAGTTTCTAAATTTTCCCAACAAAAGGGGCAATGTCCGGCGTCAATAATTTCTTGCATAACCTGACGCTGCTCGTCTACCCTAGCATTATCTAAATCCACGAAATTTTTTGGCATATTTTTGAGGGCGGTCGCGCGCTGCCGTCTGGCCGGCGCGGCCTTAAAATAATCCTGGCATTAAACTGCCACCGGGATATCCCACATCCCTGGATGTGGTTCATATTCTACCAGTTCAAAATCTTCCACCCGATATGCAAAGATATCTGATTTTTTATTTTTGAGGATCATCTTTGGCAATGGCAATGGCTCTCTAGTAATCAACTCTTTAATCTTGGGCACTTGATCAACAAAAATGTGAGCGTCAGAAAAGCTGTGGATGTATTCGTCTGGTTCGTAGCCAGTCACCTCGGCCATCATCATTAGCAGGGCGCCATACTGGACTAAATTGGCCGGCAAACCAATGGGCACGTCGCTAGACCGCTGGAACATGTGAAGCGAGAGTTTATTATTAATCACCCGGAAGTGAATCCAGCCGTGGCAGGGACAAACCACAACTTTCTGGTGCTTGCCTTCACCTCTGAATTGGTACTGAGGAATCCAAGGACTGATAAAGTGAGTCTTAAGATGTGGTAGTTCTTTAATTTGGTCTACCACGGCTTGAAACTGATTAAAAGTTCCACCATCAGCGGTAGGGAAATCATGGAAGGCAGCACCATAACTGCCCGGACCCAAATCTCCGGCTTCTAGGCCGCGTTTAAGACATTTTTCAGGCGTTGCCCAACTCTTCCACCAGTTGCAGCCATAGGATTCTAGTTCAGCTTGTGTTCTAGCTCCATTCATAAACCCGATCATCTCGCCAATGGCTTGGCGCCACATTTTTTCCGAAATTTTCCGCTCGGTAATGACTGGAAATCCTGTGGAAATTTTGAACCTAAGCGATGGCGGGGCTAACATGGAAATAGTATCGGTCCCTTGTTGAGCCTTATCTTGCTGACCGTGATCTAAAATTGTTTGGAGCAGTTGCCGATATTGAGTATCAGGCCCAGATAGCTGATTGCTGATAACAGATTTCTGATTCATAGTCCAAGTGTCGCGGTTGAGACTCAGAAAGTCAATGAGATTTGAAACCTAAAAATTGCGGCTAAGTTAACTGCCACCCTTTTTCCAATTCACTTTATTTAACATTGGCTCAAAAAAATCGTCTTGGGGGTCAATTTTTAAAGCTGCTAGCTCATCTGGTGTGGGTGAATGATCTTGAAAAGTGATTGGAGAAATGTCAGAAATTACCGCCAGCGGTGTTTGCTCAGCTACCTCACCCATTTCCAAAACGGCGGCCACCGCCACTGCCTCAGCCACATTGACTTGCTCCATTTGCATCGCTCTCCCAAATAGGTCTTTTTGGCCTCGACAATCATCCAAAGCCACAAAGCCACAGTGCCCCAGACATGTTCCGGTCACACCCCATCTGAGTGGATATGTTTTGCTATCGGTCACAACTAGACCTAAATTTTGAACCTTAAATTCGGTCTTAATTTTCTGCCACAAATCAGCTAGAAATTCCGGCAATTTTTCTGGCCACAAAACAAAGCTATCGCCGGCATTTGACTCATCAATCCCAGCAAAAACTGCCAAATTGCCATTTTTCAGCGTAAACATCAGCTGATATTTTGAGGCAGCTGGTTCAAGATAAAATTCGGCTTCAGATTTAACTAAAGCTTGTTTGTGCGCCAACAAGACCTTTGGGTCAGCTAAATCTGCGGCGGTTTTAACCACCAGCCGGTTTTGTGAGTAACTAATTATTTTAGAACTAATTGCCAAAACTGATTTCTCAGTTAGCTGACCTATTTGATCTTGAATCGCAGTCCGGATGATTGGCCAAAGATCAGCTCCAGGCTTAACAATTGGAGTTTTTAAGGCCTGAATTGTCATAAATTATTTGGCTTGCAAAATTTTTCTGGCTTCGATTAAAGCCAACAAAAACTCAGCCAAGCCGTCGTCATCTGTATTGCCAATAACTAACTTAGCAATTCCTTTTAGACCAGGTACAGCATTCCCCATGGCTACACCGTAACTTGCTCCAACCATTTCAAAATCATTTAAACCATCGCCCACAGAAATTATCTGCTCAACTGGCAAACCGTAATACTCCGCCAATTGCCGCAAACCAGCGGCTTTATCCACTCCAACTGCGTTAATATCGACATAGTCATCCCCCTTAAAATCCGGCATGACGGTATATGAAATTTTAGTCTCAAACTCTTTTAAAACCGCTCGCATATTTGCGTTCAATTCTGAAATACTCATTTGGGCAATAGGAATATGAGTAATATCTGGCGCCTCAGAAGCATCATAAATTTTCATTGGATATAAAAATTTATCAAAATCAGGTTTTTTAGTTGAATTAATGTACAGCTTATCTTCAATTCCAAACCAATAACCACAGCCATTAGTTGTAGCCGCAGCAATTAATTCTAAAACTAACTCGCCCGTCATTTCGCGACCAGAAATCCTTTTACCTGTCTGAGTTACCAAGGCTCCACCACTCGCCACCACATGGACTGACTCAGGCGGAAAAATCTTGAGCACATCTCGCGCCGCCGGCGCATAAGGTCGCCCGGTGCAAAGCCCCACCTTCCCACCCGCTTCAAAAACTGCGTCAATCGCAGCTCTAGTTGCGGCCGAAATTGTTCTATCTTCTCTAGTAATGGTTTTATCAGCATCTAGAGCCACTTTAAGTTGCAAAATGACTTCAGCTGGAATTTTTTCGAGTAAAAATTGAGATGTAATATTTGAACTGGTCATCATGAAGAATTAGATTTTTAGTTTATATGGCACTTGGTGCTTAAAGTTAGTAGCAGCCACTCGGCTCAAAATTTTATCAACCAGTCTTAAATCTATTTTTGTTTGCTCCGCTACCAACTGTATTGTAGCCTGATCCAAAATCAGCTGGCTGTTGGCTACTTTCAATTCTCGCCAGACAGCTAAAACCGCGTCTGCTTGGTCATAACTAAACCCTAGCTCGGCTTCATCAGTTTGCCCAAGCCACAAACCGGCGGAGGGAGATTTGGTCAAAAACAATTCTGGCAAACCCAAGGCACTAGCCGCGGCTCTCACCTCAGTTTTAAACCAAGTTGCAATTGGTTCAAAATCTGAAGCTTCATCGCCGTACCTCGTAAAATAACCCAAGAAATGCTCTGATAAGTTTTCAGTTCCACTCACCAGCGCATCGAGTTTTTTGGCCAAATCAAAGACTAACATCATTCTGGTTCTGGCCATCAGATTGCCAAGTCTTAAGCTGTCTGACTCAACCATATTCGCAACTTGCGAAGCAGCTTGAATAATTGGCAAAATATTAAAGGTTACAATTTGCTGACTAGGTAGCTGGTTGAATTCAGCAATTAATTGGGCGTCTGCCATATCTTGATCACCAAATGGCAATAAAAGCGCCGTGACATTTTCAGCCCCCACAGCTTTAACAGCTAAAGTTAAGGCAACAGCGCTATCTATGCCACCTGAAACAGCAATAACAACTCGAGATTTTTTGGCTTGAGCCAGGCAGGCTTGAATAAACTCTAAACTCAGTTTAATTTCTGGCTGAATTTGACTAGGAGTTGTTTTAAGCATAGTTTCGAAACTCAATCAGTCACTTTAACTTTTCTAACAATCACCCCAACTTTGTCAATTAAACTAAAATCTTTTCTAACTTCATTCCAAAATTTCTCTGATAAGGTTTGAGTATAACCACTAAATTTGCCTCGCCCCATAGAACTGCATAGTCGCCGATCCCAATCTCGAATAATATCTAAAACCTTCCGACCTTCTGTATGAAACGCCTGGGCATTTTTTTCTGGATCAATTACAAAAGAGTCATGAATCGTCAAAAAAGCCATAAAAATTGGCTTATGTTGATCAAACATTTTTTGATAATATTCTTTGTATTTGACGGCTGCCATAGCGGTTAAATTAGCAAGTTACTTAATACCATCAAGATAAAGTTGATTGGCTTGAATGTAGTTTGCCACAGCTGGACTGACAAAACCAGCTAGACTTTTCTTTTCAGCTACCAACTGACGAACTTGAGTGGATGAAACAGTCACTTCCGGAAAATCCTTCAGCGGCATCATTCCAGCATAAACTGGTTCAAATCCGAAACCATGACGGGGATAAACAAAAAATTTGTAACTGGCTAAAAGTTGCTTAAAATCTCGCCCGGTTTTATCACCCCAAAGATGAAACTTTGGCAAATTATCTGAACCAATTACCCAGCTGAAGTCATGTTCTGGATATTTTTCAGCCAAAGCGTCCAGAGTATTAAAAGTATAATTCACTTCTGTTTGGTCTAACTCGTACATTTCAACTCTGGTCTGGGGCGGCAACACTAGCTTCAACATAGCCAATCGGTGATCGGACTGGGTCATATTTTTAGCGAAAGAATGAATTTTGACTGGCACAAACCAAACTTCATCAGCCAATTTGGCCTTTACCAAGCCAGCTGCCACTTGAAGATGACCTAGATGAGGCGGATCAAAAGCGCCACCGAATAAAACAATCCGCATTAGCTGGCTTTCCCAACCACCTTCCGAGTGAAGGTTTTTCTTGAAGTTGTTTTTTTAGCAGTCAATTTTTTGACTGCTAATTTTTTAGGTGTTTGAGTAGCTGTCTTAGTTGCTTGAGTTGAATCCCCAGTTTCGGCCTGTTTTTTAGCCACCCGCTCTGCTCTCTCAGCCTGAAGTGCTGCCCAAGCAGCTGGAGTCACAACTAAATCCAGAGCTGGCGGTTGCCAACTAGCCCAATTACAGTCTGGATATCTGCCACAACCATAAAATGGTTTCCCCCAGCGAGTTTTTTTGATTAAGATCTCCCCCTGCTGACATAAAGGACATTTTCTATCTGGGAGTTTTTGAACTATATTCTCAGTAAATTTACAATCTGGGAACCGGTTGCAGCTCTTGAATTTGCCAAACTTTCCAGATCTAATCACTATCTTTCCGCCCTCAGTAGCCCCACAAGTGGGGCAAATCTCCCCCGTCTCTTCCACTGGAATAGTTGCTCTGGCCGCATCTTTAACCACTGAGGCAATCTTTTTCGCTAAAGGAGTGTAAAAAGCCGAGACTAACTGCCGCCAATCTTTTTCGCCCCGAGCCACTCTATCAAGATCTTCTTCCATTTCAGCGGTGAAGTCGTATTCCATAAACTCAGAAAAGTTTTGTACCAAAAAATCAGTTACGGCCAAACCTATAGGTGTAGCGAAAAACTTTTTATCAGTTCGCTCCACATAACCCCTATCCACAATTACAGAAATAATCGAAGCATAAGTACTCGGCCGGCCAATACCTCGCTTTTCTAACTCTTTAATCAATGATGCATCATTGTATCTAGGCGGTGGTTGAGTAAACTTTTGATCTGCTTGCAAACCGGCCAAGGCTAAAGCCTGGTTATCGGCTAAATCTGGCAAGATTTGATCCTCAGTTTGATCAAAAAGTTTTGTCCAGCCGGCGAACTTTTGGACTGAGCCATTTGTTTTTAAACTATATTTTTGCAAAGTAACCGGCGCCGTTGCTAAAATCGTAACCGCTGTTTGGTCGTAAACTGCCGAAGTCATCTGACTGGCTAAAAATCTTCGCCAAATTAGGTCATAGAGCTTAGCGTGTCTATCTGTTAGCTGGCCTCGACCCATTAAATCTTGGTCACTAATCTGAACATCGGTGACACGAACAGCCTCATGGGCTTCTTGAGCATTTTTGGACTTCGCCGTGAAGAGCCGCGGTTTGGCTGGTAAATATTCCGGACCAAATTTGGTCTGGATAAAGGCTCTTGCCATCTCTAAAGCGCTAGCCGCCAAATTAACAGAATCAGTTCTATGGTAGGTGATCAAACCTTCTTCATACAGGTTTTGAGCCAGTGACATGGTTTGTTTGGCGCTAAAACCAAATTTGTTTGCGGCAGCTTGCTGGAGGGTTGAAGTCGTAAATGGCGCCAAGCTTTGTCTAGTTCTTTCCTTCTTATCAATCCCCGAAACCTGATAACTGGCAACTTTTAAATCCGCTACGATAGGGTCAACTTGAGATTTTTGAGAGGCTGCGAATTTATCTAAACCAGTTTTTTCTAATGCTGCAATAATTGTTCCCCCTGGCAGGGGTTGAATTGGCTTACCATTTTCGAATAATTCAAGCGAGGTTTGTAAATTTGTATCCAAACCCACCGCCACTTCCCAATATTCATCCGGTTTGAAGGCCGCAATTTCTCTTTCTCGCTCCGAAATTAATCGCAGCGCCACAGATTGAACTCTACCAGCAGATAGCCCTCGGCGAACCTTCTTCCACAACACTGGCGACACCTCATAACCGACCAGCCGGTCTAACACCCGTCTAGCTTGCTGGGCATTAACCAGATCCAAGTTTAGTTCTGTCGGCTGGTTAATTGCCTCAAGCACCGCTTGCTTGGTTATTTCATGGAAGGTGGCTCTAACAAATTCAGCACTGGAACCAGCTTTGCCCTTAGTTTTCTCTTGTAACAGCGATTTAACGTGCCAGGCAATAGCTTCACCTTCGCGGTCAGGATCTGTCGCCAAGTAAACTGTTGTGGCTTTGGCGGCTAATGATTTGAGTTGGGCAATAACTTTTTTCTTATCTGGGCTAACCTCATAAACTGGTTCAAAATTATTGGCAATATCGATACCTAAAGTTTTTTTTGGAAGATCTCTGACATGCCCTACCGAAGCCTCAACCTGATAGTCACCACTCAAGTAAGTTTTGAGTTTCCTGGCTTTGGTGGGTGATTCAACAATAACTAATTTCATGATAAATCCGCTGATTAACCCAAAAATGACTGGGCTGACGAACATTCTATCACCCTGCTCTAAACCTAAAGTAGGCTATTTTAAAATTAGCCAAATTTTGACTCAATTACTTGTCAGCTTTTAAAAATTCAGCTACGTTCTCAACTAGGCTGACACCCTCATCAAGTAGAACCTTAGCGCCGGGATAAAACAGACTAGCTTTTGCGCTAGGCAAAACGCCAGCTAATCTGCCCAAATCTGCCGCGGCCGTTACAGTTGTATGGGTGCCACTTCTAGGTAAAGCCTCGGTTACAATCACGGCTTTGGCCAAACCAGCCACAATTTTATTCCTCTCTAAAAAACGCCATTTTTGCGGGACGGTCCAAGGTGGAAATGGTGAAACCAACGTCCCGCCTTGATCTAAAAATATTCTTGTTAACGTAAAAAAGCTAGCCGGATAGATTTTATTCAAACCAAATCCTAACACCCCTACTGACCAACCACCCACCTTTAAAGCCTGTTGCTGTGCCACCTGATCAGAGCCAAACATGAATCCAGACACAACTCCCAATCCCAAGCTGACTATTTCTGTGACCAAGTTTTGAGTCATAACTATCCCAGGAAGACTGGGATGCCTCGTTCCTACTACTGCTACCAACTCCGGCCTGACCGGCCAGTGACCTCTGTGCCAAAGCACTGCCGGATGACTATCGAGCTCTCTTAAGAGTTGGGGATAATCTTTTTCTGCTTCACAAGACACCCGAATTTCTTGATCTGCCAACCACTCTAAAAAAGAGGCAAAATTATACTCAGAAAAAAACTTTTTAGCTGTTTTAACTTGATAATCAGAAATAGATAATTTTTCAATCATCGCCAGTGGCATTAACCGAAGGTCAGCTTCGGAAATCTCACCAGTTTGAAGCCAACTCCTGGCTTGATGAATCTTGGCCAGTGGCCAATCTAAAGCTGCCAAACCAATTAAATCCTGACGATTTTTCTGACCTAGCTGCTCAATCACCCCAACCTTTGGATCTAATATCATCACTCCCAAAACTATAAAACTCGAACCTTACAACTAGCTTAAATGAAAAGGCAGTTGCTACTAGATTACTGATTTGTCATCCAGTCGTAAATTTGTTTGGCGACTGGACCGGCATCAGCTGAGCCCTCAGCATAAATTTTTTCTGGCGAGCTTTCCACTAAAACCACAATGCCAATTTGCCGCGGAAAGCCGACTTTTTTAACTAAATTCAGCCAATTAGAATGGGTTTGCCAGTCCGGTTGGCCCAACATCGGTGATCTGAACACACCTGATAAATTGGTGGATAAAATAGCTGAATCAGTGGCAGCGAGAGGTTTTTCCAGACTTGGTTTCAGTATCTGGTCAGTCCTCACGGTCATAATAAACCAACCATGGGTTGGCCGATGGCCCTGCTCATTGGCCGCCCCAATTTCGGCCGTCCCAGTTTTGCATGCCACGGCTCCAGCCAGAAGCTTTTCTTGAAAACCGGCTTGATCATCTAAGCCGGCAGCTTTTAAGGCGGCGGCATTGACCGGAAAAAATGGAAAAGCTGTCCCGCCGGGACTGCAGGCTTGAATCATGCCAGAAATAACCGGCTTAATTTGCTGGGAACTCAGCCCCAAATCACTACACTCTACTTGAGTTTCAGCCAATAAATGAAGTTTACAAAGTTTACCTTGATTAGCGACGGCTTGAACTAGTTGAGCAACTTGAACTGGTGTAACTAACAAATCGCCCTGACCAATGCCAAAATGATAAGTATTCCCTAAAAACCACCGCTCGCCAATTTGCTTTTCTTTCCAGATTGGATCTGGGACTAAGCCTTTTGCCTCACCTGAAACTTCCAAACCAGTCGGCCGGCCCAGGCCAAACCTCCTGGCCCAATCAGCTAACAAAGTTGGTCCTAACATTTCAGCCGCTTTATAAAAATAAATATCATTACTTCTGGCAATAGCTCGCTCTAAAGCAATTGAGCCTTCTGTTCTGCCATATTGAGTGAAATACCAATTAGCGTAACCATAATCGCCAACTTTCAGCACGCCAGTGTCCTCGACAATAGTTTCAGGGGTAATTTTACCCTCAGCTAACCCGCCCAAAGCCGTGACTAATTTAAAAATCGAGCCAGGTGGATATGTCCCAGCCACTGCCCGATTAAACATGGTCAACTTTGGATCCTGGAAATAGTTGGCAACTTGGTTTTTTCTAGCCAAAATGCCAGCCTGACTGGCGGCGTCAGTAATTGGCTGAAAAACATTTGGATCAAAACTCGGATTGCTAACAATACTCAGAACTTCGCCAGTTTCGACATCAAAAATTACTACCGCCCCAGTCTTGGTTCCCATAGCCTGAGCGGAAATGGCGGCCAAATATGGATCTAAAGTTGATTTAAGCGCCACTCCAGTCGTAGCTGACTGAGCGCTGAGTAAGCGTTGCTTCTGCCCCAAGGCATTCACTTCAAATTTATTAATTCCCGGTCTACCCCTAAGTTGATCTTGAAACCTAGCTTCTAGGCCGGTTCTGCCCACCAATTCAGTCAACGATAAGCCTGACTGTTTTAGCAAATCTTCGGCAGTCACGGCTCCAACATAGCCTAAAATATGAGCCAAAGCTTCTCCCAAGGGATAGCCGCGCTGAAGACTAAAATTGACTGGGCTAATCATATTTTTTTCAGCCAGAAAACTTGCCTGGGTGGCAATGGGTACCGCCATCAAATCTAACGCCCGGTCTCTATCGATTGCCACCTGTGGACTCCAAACTGCTAGTGGATCAACTGGAGCAAAATAACGCTTTAAATTCAAAGTTAAGGTTTGATCGTACCGATCTAAAATATTCCCTCTCTCAGCTGGGATTTGTTGTTGAAACCAACGATTTTGATCTGAACTAACTAAATATTTTTGGCCTTGAACCAGTTGTAAATCGACCAACCTTGTCACAATTAAAACCCCAAAGCCAAGCATGCCTAAACAAATCAACCAAAAACTTGCAGGTACTGACTCAGAGTTAAAACTGGGTTCAAATTTTAATTTCATAACTTCAACCTAAAGTGATCGCCGGAACTTGAGTAGAAAAATTAGTCCCAACCAAATTGCCGGCCAAGACCAGGCAAGCCAACTAAATGAATTTATCGAATTCTGCTGAGCCAAGCCGCCCACAATCCAGGCTGAGATTAACGACCAGCTCAAAATTCGCCACCATCTTTGTAATGGAGTTAATTTAGCATTGGCTGCAAACCAGGTGCCTAACCATAAAAGCATGAAGCCCCAATGCCACCCAAATCCATACAACGCCGCTAACAGCAAGCCATTAATTAAACTCCCAATTAGTTTTGTTCTCAGCCTCAATTGACTGGCCAAAATTAGCCAGCCAAAAATAAACAGGCCAGGCAAGCCAACGACTCTTTCAACTCCTAAAATCAGCCAAAGACAACTGAATTCTAAAGCTAATATAATTACATTTTTCCCAAACATAAGTTATCTCACCTCCACTAATGGCAACTCATAAAAACTAATTGGTTGGGTCAAAAGAATTTTTTGAGTTGCAGCAACTGAGTCAACCTCAACTTGAGAAACCAAACCTAAAATTAATTTTGGAGTAACGCCAGCCTGACCTGTGGCCACGACTATTTCACCTGCCGTCACAATTTTATCTGGAGGCACTTCTAGTAACCAGATTTGTCTACCATCGCCTCTGACCAAACCTCTGACACCGGCGGCAGTTTCCGCCAAAACCGGCTGTGATTTGGGATGATTTAAAAGCGTGACTAGAGCTTGATTTGACCCAACTTCTGAAATAAAACCTAATAAATGATTTTGAGAGATGATCATCATCCCTTGCGATAACCCGTCATCCCTGCCGATACCCAAAGCTGGCTGAGCAAAAGAAATAATTGGCGCTGTCACTTTGGTTTTAACCAGTTTCCGATCAGTGTTTTCAATCATTTTCCGTAAGGCCAAATTTTCAGACCTAATAGCTCTCAACTCAACCGTCTCCTCCATCAAACTGATGTATTCGCGCCGCAACTCAACTAAAGCCTGCTCAGCTCGCCAAATTTCGCCTAACTGAAGATACTGAATTTTTAGCTGGATCACCGCCCCAATCACCACTCTCTGAATTGGCTGATATGTGTGGGTGATTCTGTCTGTTAAAGGCCTGACTAAACCTAAAAATCCCAATAACCACAAAGTCAGCCCTAGACCTAGAGTTAGCCAAATTAAACGCCAATCCGAAGCGGTCAGCTTTTTAGACATAAATAAATCAATTAATTATGATCAAACCCACTCCAGACTAACAAAAACTAACTCAACTAGCTAGTCACAGACTAAACAAGGTAATGAAGATTAATCAGCCTAAATAGTTAGACTTTGTTCAAAGCCGCTGTGGCAGTAGCCCATTTCGACTGCCTAATTGAAGCTTCGACAGTTTCAATTAAAGCCAATTTATCTGCCTGGCCAGCCAAAAACTCTTTCATGCCAGTAATTCTCTCTTTAACCATTTCCCGTTTAAGCTCGAGGGCTTTTTCTAACATGATTTCTTCTAGATCTGGAATTAAATTTTCTAAAAATTTAACAATCTCTTCCTGCTGTTTGTTCAAGTCTGGATTGCTTGCTTGAAGCCCTTTAACTTGAACTAGCTCATCTTTGGTCAATAACAATTGCAGATCATTATCCAAAAAATCTTGCCAAATTACTTGCTGAAGTTCATCTAAAAATGCTTCCTTGTCTTGATCTGAGCCATCATTAACGCCCAAAAGTTCGAAAATATTCTGAGCTTCGAGTGACTCTGGGTCTGGAGCTGACTCGACTTCATCATCAGATGATGCCATTGGAGCTAGGGCAGCGCCCTGAGTTGGGGCTGGGGCCACTGGGGCTGGGTTTGTCATAGGGGCAGGAGCTGGAGCTGAATCTGGAACTAAAAAAGGAGCTGGAACTGGCTGATCCTGAACGCTCTCTTGAGACTGAGAATTTTGAGCTGGGGGTTGATAGGCAGAAATGTCAGCTGGATCAGTCATTGGCTGGCTGGCAGAAAGATTATTTGAGTCATTCATGGGCAGAATCTCCTTAATTGGCTTTTTAAGCTAAAAATAGCATAGCATATTCTCACAGCCGCTACATCGGGTATACTTGGTGACACATGAACCACCAGTCAGAAAAATCTACTAACAATATTTCACCCAACTGGTTAAGTCAAAGTGTGAGATGGCTGATTTATGTTTTGTTCTTAAGCACGCCGTTTATTTTTACTTGGGTCAATGAAGAATTGTTCGAATTTCCCAAAATAATTTGGTTTTATAGTTTGATTTCACTTAGTTTTGGCTTAAGCCTGGCGGATCAGCTGATCCAACGCTCTTGGAGCTGGCCTAAATCAAAATTTGATTGGCTAGTATTAGCTTTTGGTCTCAGCCAACTTTTTTCAACCATCCTCTCCATCCATCCCCGAACATCATGGTTTGGCTACTACACTAGATTTAACGGTGGCTTTTTATCTGTCTTAAGCTACATCACTTTATATTACTTGCTGATCAAATATTTTAATTCCAAGCAATTAATTAGACTCGCCAAAACCATAATCTTAATTGCTGGTTTGGTTGCGCTTTACGCTCTGCCGGAACATTTCGGTTTTTCACCCAGCTGCGCCTTAATCACTAAAACTTACGACGTGAGTTGTTGGGTTCAAGATGTTAAAAGTCGAGTTTTTGGCACTTTTGGCCAGCCTAACTGGTTGGCGGCCTACTTTATTTCAATTTTACCCTTAGTCACTGCTTGGTTTCTAACAACAAAACAAGCCTGGAAAAAAACCGGTCTAGGAATTATTTGGGCCATGCTTTTAACCGGAGTTTTATTTACCCAGAGTCGATCTGGAATTATTGGCTTAGGGGTAGGCTTGGGTGTTTGGTTGAGCCTAGTTGGCTGGCAAAAATTTTGGCAAAAAAAATCCGGCGTGTCGACTTCGGACCCAACTCTAAAATCTCGGAATCAAAGTTTCTGGCCGGGGTTGAGTCTAGTTGGTTTAGGCCTGGGATTAATTTTGTGGTTTGGCACCCCGTTTAGCCCAACCTTGACTAGTTTAATTGCTAAAACCTCCAACTCAGAGCTGGTTACACCAACACCGCCAGTAATCCAGTCAGGCACCAAGCTTGATCTGGGTGGAACTGAATCCGGAGAAATTAGAAAAATAGTCTGGAGCGGAGCTCTAGCCGTTTGGCGCCGATATCCCATCTTTGGTTCTGGGGTTGAAACTTTTGCCTACAGTTACTATCAAGATCGCCTCCAAAGTCATAATTTTGTCTCTGAATGGGATTTTCTTTACAATAAAGCCCACAATGAGCTCTTAAATTATTTGGCCACAACTGGCTTAGTAGGCCTGCTAGCCTATTTAAGTTTATGGGCGGGAATAACCTGGTTAGTCTTAGGCTGGCTCAGATCTCAACCCGGCGATTCAGAAACTAAAACTCACAAGCTTTACGCCATAGCCTGGATGTCTGGTTTAGCAGCTCAATTTGTCTCAAACTTTTTTGGCTTTTCGACTGTGATGATCAATTTGCTTTGGTGGTTAGGTATGGCCAGCATTGTGACTTGGACTCAATCAAAATCTCGCGCTACTCCAACAACCAAACCAATCAGTTTAAACTTAGTCGAGCTCTCGGCCCTAAGCTTAATTATAATTGCCACCTGGTGGGCCTCAACCAGACCACTGGCTTGGTGGCAAGCTGATAAAGACTTTGCCACTAGCAAGGCTTTGTTTACTGGCAACACCTATCAAGCCGGCTTACTTAAGTTGGAGAATGCCATCAAACTCATGCCTAAAGAGGCTCTCTATTGGGATGAATTAGCCAATCAATATAGTCGCCTAGCTGTGGGTCTTCAGGCTAGTCCAGACGCCAGTCTTTCCGGCGAAATCATAGCTCAGCTAACTCAAGCTGCCATTGCTGCTAGCGATCAAACACTGGTCTTAAATCCCAGACATTTAGACTTTTACAAAACCAGAGCTCGAGTTTTTATTAATTTGAGTCAAATTGACCCAAAATATTTAAATGAAGCCATCGCCAGTCTTAAAACTGCTGAAGCTTTAGCACCAACAGATCCTAAATTGCCGTATCACTTAGGTTTAGTTGAACTCACTCAGGGCTCCACCACCAGTGCTTTATTGGATCTAGAAAAATCAGTTTCACTTAAACCGAATTATCTCTCAGCCTGGTTTGATCTGGGCAAAGCTTATGACCTAGCCAAACAACCAGAAAAAGCCAGTCAAACCTATAAATTTATCTTGCAATATCTAGCTCCAGATAACCTAGAGGTTACCGCCGAGCTTAATGCGCTCAATCTGCGCAACCTAGCCAAGTAAAGCTACTTATGACTGACACCAGTTTCCAACCTCAAGCTTGGTTTAATCATCAGATCTCGCTGACTAAACCCTTAACGCCAAAAAAACTTTATGACTTTTGCTACCTCCACCCACTTTTAGTAGACCACCTCTGGAGAGTTACTAGTTTGGCTGCCAAATTATTGGAGAATTGGACAGGACCAAAGTTATCTCACCAAATTTTACTGGAGTGTATGTTGCTGCATGATCTGGGTAATTTAGTCAAATTTGACCTCAGCAGCTCTGCTCCAAGTTATTTAATGAGCCAAGTAGAACTGCCTTTTTATCGAGAGCTACAAAAAACTTGGCGGGACAAATTTGGCCAAGATGCTGATGTTGCTTCCAGCTTAATCATAGCTGACCTGCCGCTCAAAAATTCCGCCGTCATCACCCAATTAATTACCGGTCATGCCGCTGGCACTTTAACCTCGACTGTCGAGAGCCATAATTGGCTCCAAAAACTCTGCGACTACACAGATTTTAGAATTGGTCCATTTGGGTTAGTGACTTTGACAGAACGGTTTTCAGACCTTAAAAACCGCTATGCCTACCAGCATGCTGACTGGGTTGACGAAGCTAATGTCAATTTTAGACTAGCAACTTTTCAAAAATTAGAGTCTCAACTTCAAGCCATGACTAGCTGTGATATCACAAAACTAATCACAGCTGATTTGGGTAGGATTGGCCGCTGGCAAGACTTTGAGTTTGAGACTAATTAATCTGGTATACTGCACCTTATGTCAACGTTACCTATAATCACTGTTCCTCACCCAACCCTGCGGTTGGTGGCTGCAGAAATAACTTTGCCAAATCAAGAAATTTTTGAGTTCGGCCAAAATCTACTGGAAACTTTAGACAAAAAGCGCAACCCGGCTGGAGTTGGTTTGGCTGCTCCTCAAGTCGATAAACTTTGGCGAATTTTTGCCACTAAAGTCGGTCCAGAAGGCAGAACTGCTTCTAAAAAAACTCCGCTTCAATTATTTATTAATCCCAGAATTGTGGCTCACAGCCCAGAATTAACTCTGGGTCCAAATAAAAAAGATCCAATGCTGGAAGGCTGTTTATCTATGCCTGGACTTTACGGCCCAGTGCCTAGGTGGAGCTGGGTGGAAATTGAGTTTGAAGACTTCTCTAAGCGAGGTGAATTGAAGTTAGAAACTCAAAAACTTCGGTTCGAAGATTTTGCCGCCAGAGTTGTTCAGCATGAGGCCGATCATCTAGATGGCATTCTCTTTACAGATTACGCCAATGATTATGATTTACCGGTTTTCCAAGAAAACAAAAAGGGTGATTTAATTGAAATCGAGGACAAATCCCTGTTAGCATATTTATAATGATGACACCCTCTGCCCCGTTAAAAGTCTTTGTAGCCGGTTCAACTGGCCAGACTTTAAAATTAGTCGAGGCCTTAGCTGCAGATGCACGGTTTAGCATCACTGGCGTTTTAACACCCACCCCCAAACCGATTGGTAGAACTCAAACTCTAACTTTAAACCCAGTCGAAACTTGGGCTAAAAACCAACAATTGCCAATTATAACTGTTTTTGAAAAGATTGATAAAATAGTCCAAAATGAGATTATTGAACATAAAAACAAATATGGCTGTGATTTACTTTTAGTCGTGGACTTCGGCTATTTTTTGCCCAATTGGTTACTCAATATTCCCACCATCGCCCCAGTTAATGTCCATCCTTCAAAACTCCCAGCTTGGAGAGGGAGTTCTCCCGGTCAAAGAGTTATCTTAGCCGGAGAAATCGACAGTGCCGTCAGTGTGATTTTAGTGACTGAAAACCTTGACCAAGGTGATATTTTAGCCCAGTTACCTCTAGTAGTTGATCCAACTTGGGACACTCAGGCCTATTACCAAGCAGCTTTTAACTTAATCGCGCCTAACATAGCTGAGATATTAGCTAAATTTGCCGCTGGTGAAATTAAGCCCACTCTTCAACCAATTGACTCGCCTACACCAATGGCGGCTAGATTAGTCAAAGCTGATTGTTTTGTCCCCTGGAATTGGCTAACCGCAGCTTGCGGCTGGGAAATTAATTCTGAAACCTCCAGCCAAACTCCAGGCTTGCTTCAAGACTTGGGATCTGATCTAAGAACTGGTCAAAAATTCATAGAGCTGGCCCAACTCCTCCACCAGGCTAGTCTGGCCTTCAGTCCTTGGCCCAAACTTTGGACATTGCTACCCACCCCTAAAGGACCTCAACGCTTAATTATTCATGAAACCAGCCTGAGCGCTTCAAAACAGCTCAAGCTGGCCAAAGTCCAACTAGAGGGGAAAAACCCTGCTTCTTGGGAAGAAATTAAAAATAATTGGCTGAAATAGCTCCAAAAAACCCGAGCGAACTCGGGTTTTCAATTCAATTTAAAGCGCCAACGCCAAAAAATTATTTGGTGACTGCTGGCTTGTAATGAGTGGTGACGCCAGATTTGCGTAACATCTTGATCATTTTAGCTGGCACCTTCATTTTTTTCTTGATGCCATCAATAATGACAGTCACAGAATGTAGGTTATATTTAAAACCGCGTCTATGGCGATTTTTAGCGTGAGACACACTATGGCCCCAACTAGCAACTACTGGAAATTTAAAGGCAAATGATTTCATAACCTGTGAATTGTACCATCACATGTCTAGATGGGCAATGTGAATTATGACAGTTCCAAGGGCTTTTTTAATTGGTGGATCTTTTAAGCTTTTTTAAAGCTAAAAATTAACCTAAGGCCGATTTTTTAGTTACAGCTCGCCGAAAAAGCTCTGAGTTACGGTTTTTAGGGCGCCACCAAAGTTTTGACAGCTCCCCCAACTCTGGTAACGCTGCTGCCAAGACAATCATGCTACCGCCAATTAAACTCAAGAAACTCAACCGCTCATGAAAAATCAAACTACTTAAAATAATTCCAAAGACTATTTCCATGAGCATCAGCAAGCTGCCTCTTTGAGCATCAAGATTTTTAAAGCCGATGATAACTAATTGGCCAGCAGCAGCAAACATCGCCAAAAACAGGCCATTAGCAATCCAGGGCTGCGTTAAAGTTGGCCAACTCCAAGCCTCTTTAAATCCAAAAGAGATTACCAGTGTGACTAGGCCAGTAATTAAAAAATCTAGCCCATTTAATTGTATGGCAGAATAACCATCGGAAACTTTTTTTGATAAAGTATTCCAAAGTCCCGCCCCCAAACCACTGGCAAACGCTAACCACAAATACCAAATTTGAACCGAAGTTACTGAGATAGAATAAACCAATAGCAGCCCAATTAAGGCTAAAAATAAAGCTGTAATTTTCAACCTATTTAAACTTTCTTGAAATAGAAATTTACCCAGTAAAAATCCGCCTAGAGTCGAACCGCCAAAAAACATAAAGTAGGCAGTCCCGATAGGTAAATAGTAAAAAGCGTAATATGAAGTCACAAAAGCCAAAATTCCGCTTAAAGTTCTGCCTACTAGCCAAAATAAATCTCTAATTTTCAAAGGTTTAAGCTGACCTGCCAGCCAAAGAGGCACTAAAATCAAGACTGCCCCAGCCAAGTTTCGAGTCCAAGTTAAAAAAAATAATGGCAAGGTAAAACCGGCCATTCTGGTTAAAATTCCAAAAAAACCATACAGTAAAGTTGCTGAAACAATCGCTGTGGCGCCAAATAATGGCTTTCTAACTGTGATTTGCTGCATAAAATAAATTATAAGCTAAATTTTGGCTCCGGGTGTCAGCATTGAAGGCTACTATAACTCCAGAATGTTTCCTAGACGATACCAGTATAATGGCTTAACTATGATTTCAATTCTATTTTCCAATCCTCTAGCTTTTTTTATTATTTTTCCGCTTCTGCTGCTCTCCATTACGTTTCATGAATGGGCTCATTGTCTAGTAACTGACAAACTAGGTGATCCCACACCTAGAGCCAAAGGTAGATTAACTTTGGATCCCAGAGCCCACCTAGATCCTATCGGGACACTCGCCATGTTACTAACTGGCTTTGGCTGGGGCCGGCCAGCCCCATTTGATCCTTATAATCTTAAAAATCCAGTTAAAGATGCTGCTTTAATCGCCGCCGCCGGACCGACATCGAACATCTTGATCGCTTTGGTTGCGGCGCTGATACTTAAAATCGGTTTTGTGGCTGGTTTGCCGCTCCTAATAATGGCCTTAATTCAATTAATCAGTCTCAACATTGTTTTGGCAGTCTTTAATTTAATTCCAGTGGGCCCTTTAGATGGAGCCAAAATTGTTCTGGCACTGCTGCCACCGGAAACCGCGATTGAGTTCGAAGATTTTATGTCCAGGTATGGGATCATAGTTTTAGGCTTGCTGATTTTTCCTTGGGCCGGAGGGGCTTCACCAGTCTCTCAACTCGTTCAGCCCATAGTGAGTTTTTTGCTGAATTTTTTCATCTAAAATCACTTATCAACTCAGTTAGCAGCTGATAATTATTAAATTAAACAAATTTAGCCTTCCTTTTAAGCCTTTTTTGGGTATAAGCTAATTTGGTCTGGAAATTTCAGGTTAATTTAAGATTGAAATGGAATACTCGTCGCCATGAGACTGTTGCTAGTGACTCATGATCCTTTAGCTGACCAAGATCTTAAGAATTGGTTGGCTCAACACTTTACAGTAGATCTGGTTTCTACCTGCGAGGCCGCCCTATATTATTTTGAGGTTAATGACTACGCCATTGTGATTTTAGACACTGAATTACCAGATGGCTCAGGCCTGGATTTATGTCATGAGTGGCGCAATGCCGCCGCTTGCGTCCCAATTTTAT